>Ga0209415_10000636_pt1 | contig 65588 bp, 54 predicted proteins | sample PeaSoiSIISIP2007_FD_187696 | JGI IMG/M metagenome (GOLD analysis project Ga0209415, IMG submission 187696) | Peat soil microbial communities from Weissenstadt, Germany - SII-SIP-2007 (SPAdes) (version 2) | ecosystem: Environmental > Terrestrial > Soil > Wetlands > Peat | place: Germany...
CAGATTGAACTGCTCGAGCGCCAGAGGGAATAGAGGGAGGAGTTTCTTGTAGTGCCGTTGGATCCCCGGAACGTTCTGCAGGAACGAGGTGGTGAAATTGCGCCCCCGGAGCGACGGGGGAAGCGCATCCGGATCGAGGACCAAGGTGTAGAGATCGGCCTGCGGGAACATTTCAGCCAAGGCTTCCGCGACACGCTCCCCGCCCCGGAATTTTACGAACCAGTAATGGACAATGGCCACCCGAAGACCCGCGAGGAGGTCCGCCTTCTGCACGCCTTGAGTTTGCCGGCTCAGGGAGATGTCTTCCTCGGGTCGTTTGGGATTATCCATAAGTGCACCTGGCAACTTGTGGCAGGATCAGGGTTGCTCCACAATCGAAACAGATTGGCGTCCCGCCTTAACCTCTACCGAGGATGTTGGAGTCAGACGCAGGTCGTAAACTTGGTAGATGTCTAAGCGATCGTCCCGGTCTTCGGTTTTGACCACCCGCGCGCCTACGCCTTGTCCATTCACCTCGAGGAACAGGCCTTTCGAGCAAAGCATAAGCACACGGTTTCTAGCGACCTCCAAAGTCGGCCCAGGTTCGCTCCCTTCGCTCTCTTTCAGCGGGCCGGCTTCATTTAGCGTGCCGCCTTGCTTCAAAGGAGGCGGACGCCGAAATCCAGGAATCGGGTCGCTGGAGCCCAGCGCGGTATAGAACGGGACTTTGGGAAAGTAGTACTCAAAGATCCGGCCGTTCAGGCAATCCGGTGGGCCAAGCTGAATAAACAGGACAGCCGAATCGCCTTGCAAAAGAAGTCTCCGGATCTCCTCGAAGTATCTCTCCTTCACTGATTGGTCAAAGCGAACCTGGTCATATACGCAGGAAAGCATCGAGCGGTTCAACGCCTCGGGGACGAGTCTGCGCAGCTTGAAAGAGTTCGATGCGCTCTTGGGTTCGGGTGCCCTAGGGATGAGGAAGAAAACACCCCCATTCACGACAACGGCCAGGAACAGCACGAGCCAGAACTGCTTCTTGCCATCTCGATGCGGCCCGGCAAGGGTTGTAACACCCCACCTCGAAACCAGCAAAAGCAGAGGAGGCAGGCAGGCTAGACAGTAGGAAACCCTTCCAATGAAAATCAGGCTGTAAAACAATAGAAATGGGACCGCCCAAACAACCAGAAGCAGGGCTCTGTCCCCGCTTATCCGCTCCGCCTCCCTGTTGGGCGTGCGCAGCAGCCACAAAATGGCGAGAACAACTAGAAGTGGCAACAGACCCAACGCCAAGCCGCTGGCCAGCCGCATCAGCATCCAAAGGTGCGCCATCGGTGAAGCGCCGAAAAAGATGTTCTCCCTTCTGACAGCGGTGGAGAGTTGCGTACGCACAAGCCGGCTGTAACTGCCGTAGCCGCCGGCGGAAAGCACTGTTGGAATGTACCATGCGGCATACACAACCAATGCGGATGAGAATGCCAGCGGAGCCCAGCGGCGGCAAGCCCTAGAGCGCCAGAATGGAAAAAGGAAGAGAGGGGCGAGCAGGAGAAGCTGGTCCGGTCTGAGTCCCGTGGCCAGCCCATACACTCCGCCGGCGCATGCTGCCGCTAACGCGCTTGGTGATGTCAACCACAGAAAGACCGAAAGACCTACTGCCAGGCTGCTGAAGCCGGCCGAGGCATAGATTTCCCCAATTAATCCATGGTACCACACAAGGGGACACGTGGCCCACACGGCGGAAGCAAGCAGCGCAGTGCGCCGATCGTACATCGAAAAGGCAAGAACGAATATCAGGACCGTTGAAAGGGCGGAGAAGAGTGCGGAGAGCGTTGTGAGCGTCAAGTTGTCGTCATGGACAAGCCTGAAAAGTATCTTTGCCAGTCCGACGTAGACAATATACCCAGGTGGCTGGGGCCGGTCGTGGCTGATATCGAAGTGGTGTATGGCCTGCGCAAATTGGACGGGGTCCCAACCGGACAGCAACCTGGACCGTAAGGGGATCCTGGTGGCGAGGCAGAAACAGAAAAGGGCGACGCTCCCCACGATGAGAAATCGCGGGTTGGATCGTCGCTGTACGCTGCTGTCGACTTCCCCAATGAGCGGGGGGTTGTCGGCAGTTGCATCATCCATCGGAACAAGCTTCATGGCATAACCTTGCTCAAGTCCCCAGCGCCTCCCGATACACCTCGCAGTGTCTGCGCGCAAATTCCTCCCAAGAGAAGAGTTTAGCTCGCTCTAGACCTTTGCAACGCAGTGTTTCTTGAAGCTGGCTTGATCTTAGAACCCTTTCTATCGCCATTGCAAGGTCATCCGCACTGGCTGGTTCAAAATACTCGGCGGCATCCCCCGCCACTTCGGGCAGGGAAGCGGCCCGCGAGCACACTACCGGCGTGCCGCAGGCCATAGCCTCCAAAACAGGCAGGCCGAATCCCTCGATCAAGGACGGCATCACCAATATCTCGGCCGCCGCATACACCCAAGGAAGGTCCTGGTGAGGGGCATACGGAGCGAAGATGACTCGCTCCCCGAGCCCCAAACTCACGGATTCATCGACTAAACCCGCCTTCCATTTTCGGTCATCACCAAGGATGACCAGTTGGAGATCAAAGTCACTGTGAGCGCATATTTGAGCGAATGCCCGGATGAGGGTTTTAACGTTCTTGTGGGGTTTTAGATTGCCGACAAAAAGTATATAAGGGCGACTAACACCTAGCAAAAAGGAGACGCGGCGAAAAGCCTCTTTGTGGTCGTGCGGGCGGAAGCGTTCGCTGACCCCCAGGTAAGCCACACTCACTTTCGAAGGCGAAACTGCGAGGTGTTCAACGATCTGCTCCTTTGTGAATTCTGAATTGGCGATGATGCGATCAGCTTTCCTCGCCACCAGGTGGAACATCGGCCGAGCGTAGAACCGCGCAGCAAGAGTTCGTCGGAAACCCGTGTCCGTTAAATGAATAAGGTCATGAATCGTCACTACCAGCTTCCCTCGATACAATAGTGAGGCGTTATAGTGCGGGCTGTGGAGTATTTGAGCGTGCCGGGCGAGCCGCGCTATTTCCCATTGCTCGCTCAAGCTGTAGATCGGCGACCTGGCCGCGAGGAATCGGAACCTCGCGGGCGGTAGGCCATCCAAGGCTTCCCGCCGCCGGCAAATCACTTCAAAAACGTATTCGTTCTCCAATGCTGCTAGGTGCGCGAGCAAGTTCCTGAGATAGGTCCCGATACCGGAATGCTCAATCATTCTGGCATCAATTGCGATTACGCGCTCCATCTTTTCGCGATTCATTGACCAGGAATAGGGGACGAATCCATACGGTAGTTCCCTTCCAGTTTGACAGTGGATCTGGGACTCGCCTGATCCAACCGGGAGAATACACCTGCCCCCATAAGGTTATTCCGAATCAGGAAAACCGGCCTCACGGAGGGGTTCGGGCTCGCACCCTCAACCGAGATGTCGACTGGAAAAGGGTGAAGTCCAACCAGGCGATTGCCTTCAACAATGGTCAATGGAGCGATCTGCGGATCGTCCTGGTATACGAAAATGGCTGCACTTCCGGGAGGCTGTTCAATGTTTGAGCGCACCGTGTTATTCGAGATGTCGCAGTAACCGGGGTCGCCAGGTGACAACGAGTACGTACGACCCGCCCAAATGGCTCCCTGCACCCTAGTAGCAGCCACATCAAACAGGAAGTCATTACCGGAAATCACCACGATATGCTTAGGGTTCGCATCGGAAAGGAACACCGTGACATTTCGCAAGGTGTTGTTTTTGAAAACGAATCTCTCCGGCAGTCCGCTCGTTGAACTAATGAAGCACGGAGTAGTATCAAGGCAGGTAAAATGGTTGCCCACCACTTGCGTGTCGCGATCATAAGGCGCGGTTTGGCCGGTCGTATAGGTGCGAAGCAGCGGTTTATCCCAGCTACTGGAAACCACGGTGTTCCCGGTTATCAGAACGTCCCGGTTGTAATAGAAAGTAGCGATGGCCCCATTGGCCCCGTCTTTTACGTAGTTGTTCGAGAAGACGACGGAATTGCTTCCTTCCGAGTCGAGGCAAACGTCGCCGCACGTCTCGATGATATTACCGGAAGCGACAACGCCTTCACCCATGCTGCCCCAAATCCCCCCTCCCCCGACATCGGTAATTTTGTTGCCAATGAAGGAGAGATCGCGGGCTCCGCGCCTGGACGTCACGGCGCCCTGGCCTGTTTTCGGGTTCGCGTCGCCACCCCACCACTGGAAGCCTTGAACGAAGCCCTGAATGAAGTTGTCACTGGCGACGACGCCCTGCGTGAAGGTAATGTTAACCGCCGCCCCCGAAGGGTTATCATTGCGGGTTGAGAGCGCCGTGTTACCGATCAGCTTGATGTCCGAAGAGGAGTTCAACTCACTCAGGCGAAGGTTGTTTGTGTGGCAACCTGTCACCTCGACTTCCTGTGCCGCGTCAACTTTCACCAATACAGATCCAGGCGACTCGCGCGGGGCCTGGGCACAGAGATTCGATACTTTCAGATTGTAAATGCTCTTCCCGGAAATGAACGGCCCAGGCGAAGGGAGGGACAAATTGATCAATGATGCGCAGCCTTCGCCGACAACCGAATTGCCATTTTGTACTTGGATTCCAGCTTTCCACGTCGTCGGCGCGAGAAGGTGCAGGACATGTTTCGAAGAAAGCGTGACTTGAGTTTCCACCGTGCCTGCCCGGCCCACCCGGATTTCTCCGGCCTCACTCCCGAGGTTGGAATCTACGGCATTGATCTGCGCGCCCAGGTCGTTGCCTGGGTAAAGTTCAGCCCATCGGGTATTTCCGGACGCCGGAAGCCCCGGCTCGCGTTTTTCCTGCGGAGCGGCGCTAAGTTGCCGCATCAAGTGCGGTGTGACGAGCACGGTTCGCGAGAGATTCTTGTGCGCCAGGATCGGCCCGCACATTGGACCGTAACCCTCGGTGAGGCTACCCTGCAGAGAAAAGAAAGCCGCCGCAAGGGCGAAAGCAATCTTGAGATTCCGCACGATGTGGAGTGACTCCTTGGGATTAAACTGCCAGAACACATTGAGACAGGGAAACAACTTGCGCATGCTGGTCTTCCTCCCCGTTCCACCTCGCTTCTGCGATTATAATGGCGCAAGTCCCGGCGCCAACTTTCGCGATTTTCCGCCCTCAACCTGTTGCTGAGGCCGGCCTGCATGCATTGCCGCCAGCTCTCTTTCACTCATCGGTTCGCACCAGATAATCGCCACGAGAAACCAGAAATAGAAATTCGAAGGGTAACTATCAAGATAGGGAATAAACAGGCAGGCGAACGCGACCCCGCCGACACCCAGGAAGGTGGCCAGGAACAAGCCTCTCCTTTCGGGATTTCCCTTGACCGCGCGGTACCTATGGTGGCTCTCAAATAGCGACAGGCCGATAATAGCCAGGAGGATAACAAGGCTGGCGCCCCCGCGAAGGTAAAATGTCCTCAGGTAGTATGTTTCTGGTGCCAGAGCCTGATTGCGCGATTCAAATGTGCCAAAGACGTACTCGGCCGGCTCAAACCGTCTGATCGCGTCCTCGGCCACGACAACGCTCGTGTAGTGCGAAGTGGCGCTCTCATCCCTAGCAGTGGCTAGATTCTCCATGCGGATGACAAAGAATCTGGCAACCCCGACATCCGGAAATACGTAAAAGAGACAAGCAACCAGGACGGCGACTGCAATTACGGTCATGGCGCTCTTTATTCTGTCTTTCGTAAAAAGCACCAGGTTGATCGTGGTGAAGACCATTGCAAAAGCGGCGCTCAGGGAGATGGTTGACGCGAGCCCGCACAAGCAGAGGATTAAGAACGCGACAACTTTGGGGGACCACCTTATGGCCCGTTCAGCCAGCAAGGCCAGCGCGGCCGCAATGGTCAGCATCATGAACACTCCGAAATCGTTGGGAGAGCCAAAGATTGAGCCATAGCGGGTGTACCATCCACCGTAGCCCATGCCTGTCCGCCGGCCTGAGAACATCTCTATGCCCAGGAATATGAGGGAGAGCCAAACCAAGGGAATGAATGTGCGGAGATACCTGATCGAGCTCTCACCCCGCAAGATAAAAGGCAGCAGAAACACAATGGGAACATATTCCAGGGGGTATCTCATCGCCATGAGCACGATATCAAACACCCTGCCGCGTGCGTAAAGCAAAGCGAAAGTCGGCAAGACGAGATAAACGAACGTCAGAAGGGCTAAAATCAATCCTTTAGCGGTCATCCGCAAAGGCATATTTCGGTCATATTTAGGTCGAGTTAAGGCTCTGAAAGCAAACACTCCCACAAAACCTACCCACACAATATCTTTGATGACTTTCACCCAGTCCGGAGCGTCCTGCCCGTAGATAGTCGTGTAGGGGTTTCCCCATCCCATCACCCATCGCGAATAATAGAAGATCACGGTGAACGCGAGATAGGCATTCATGAGGTTGGGCTTCAGGAAGAACTCCCGATCCAGGTAGGAATAGACGAAGAGGATTCCAAGCAACCAAGCGGTCCCCTCGTTATGAGCGTAATAGTTGTACGCAGCCCCGAAAAACAAAGCGACCCGAAGCAAATGAAAGGCGAACACCCTCCATGTAGCAGATTTCAGCGCCCTTCCTTCCAGTTTCAGTAGCTCCTGATCTGCCGTACGAGCAATCGCCTCGGAACCGTAAGAACGCGCCACTCTCTCCACTCATCCTCCTACATCATTGGAAGCTCGAGATTCGAAATTCGATAATCGAATTCGAAACTCGACAAACCTGACTTTGTCCGGCTGCTGGATATCGGAATTTCGAGCATTGAAGCCGATTAATCACCCTCGCCGTAAATTCGGGTGAGCTCAGAACAGGATCGCTGGATGTTGAAATCTGTCTGCTCGATGATGTCCAGTACCATCTGTTTCTCCAATCGTCCACTCTGGAGCAGTCTCAACAAGGTCGCAGCCCAAGGCTTCGGGCCTTCGGACAAAGAAAGCTGTTCCACGCCCCCAGGCACCACGCTCGCTTCAGCAGGGACTGCACTGGAAGCGAGGCTGTGAAGTCCCGCAGCCTGGGCCTCGGTCAAAACGATTGCTAAACCCTCCTCGACGGACGGTAAAGCAAACACGTCCATTGCCGAGAGCATCAAGCGAGGGACGTCGGACCGCTGACCGACGAAGACGACATTCTTGTCCAAGCCAAATTCCCGCGCCATGGCCTCGATCTTAGGGCGCATCGGGCCGTCGCCCACCAACAAGAACCTCACCTCGGGTCGCACTTTCAGGATCTCTCGGCCTACTTGCAACAAGAAGGCCTGGTTTTTTCTGTGCTCAAACAGGCCCACGTGTCCAACGACCGGAGCGTCGACGGGAATTTCAAACTCCCTTCGCGTTTCTTCTCGTGATGGAAGAGTCCGAAATTGGTCCAAATTGATTCCGCAGTGAAGCACGCGAAAGCGTGGGTCCGACCTCCACTGGGAACCGAACAGGAATCTCGCAGCCGCTTCGGAACAAGCCAAGCCCGCGGTCGCATACCTTTGAACTGCGGTCCGCATGACTGCGCGCCAGACGCCCCTCAAAGGGGAACGCGGATGGAGGTCGTCACTGTTGTGGCTGTGCGCAATGCGTTTCGGAACACCCCCAAGCATCGCCTCCCGCAGCACCACCCCCGAAGGCAAACCCACGTGGGAATGTACGACATCATATCGCTCCGCGCGAAGCAGGCCGCGAAAACGCCAAGGGAAGGTCGGCAGGCTGGAGCCAAAAGGGCAGAGTAAGATGCGCCCTCCCAGCTCCGCAACCTCATCGCGAAAGGTTGCTGAAGGCGTCCAGAGGCAGCAAAAATCAGACTTGATGCGATCTCGGTCGAACTGCCTTGTGGCCTTCAGCAGCCAAGCCTCGGCGCCGCCGCCCGGTACCGCCCGCACGACGTGGAGGACCCTTACCGGTCTGTGGCCCACTGGAGAATCCCTTGCCTGCTGAGAGCCCATCTCGTATCAGGTTTCTTTGCCCCCTACAAAGCAATTCAAACGGCAAAGCTCAAAGGTCAAACGGCATTTGGGAAGCCATTTGAGTCTCGCCATTTGCTCATTGCCATTTGAAATTCCTTCAAACCGAGGGCCGGCTCGCAGAATGTTTTGCCGCGACCGTGCGCCCCAAACAATCCAAGAGTTGAGCCGCCGCCCTTCCCCAGCTAAAACCCGCCGCCCGCGTAAGCCCCTTTTCGATCAATGCCTTCCGTAGATTATCGTCACTTCTCACCCGCATAATGGCTTCCGCGAACGTCGCGGGTTCAGTAGGCGAAGCCAGCAGAGCCGCGTCCCCCACAACCTCCGGCACGGAGGATGTATTCGAAGCTATGACCGGGACCCCGCAAGCCATCGCTTCCAGCAGGGGTAGCCCAAAACCCTCATAAAGCGAAGGAAATACAAACACACTACTCCCTGAGTATAGCACGGGCAGGTCCTCCTCCGGCACCACGCCCAGGAAACGGACTTCGTCGCCGGTAAGGCCTAGGCGGCGGATGGTTTCGTCCAGATGACTGTTTTTCCAGCCCCTTGCTCCGGCCACGACAAGCTGGAATTGGTCTTTTACCCGACCGCGAAGTATCTTCCAAGCTTCGACCAGAGTAGCTAGGTTTTTCCGTGGCTGCACGGTTCCTACCGCGAGTGCATAGTCGTTCGAAACCCCGTATTTGCCGGCCACGTATTCGGCGGCCCTTCCGGCGTCCTGGGGTTTATATGCGGGATCAACTCCGTGGTGAATGACTTCAATTTTCGATCCAGGGACATTTGAAACCTGTTGCAGGTCCGCCGCTGTCGCCTCAGAGACCGCAACAATCCTGTCCGCTTGCCGAACCGATGGCCAAACCAGCAGCCGATGGGCGCAATAAGTCTTCAGGCTCATCGTCTGCGGATAAAGGCGCCATTCGAGGTCGTGCACCGTGAGAACAGTCGCCACGTGTGACGGAAGGGCGAGGCGCGGAATGTACATCGCGCTCCAAAAGACGTCCAAATTGTCTTCCAGAATCGCCCTTCTTCCTTCGGTCAAAAACCAGACAATGCCGGGAAGGCGAGAGGCGCCCGACCCGATTCGTTTGTGCCAACGCGGGCTCCCAAGAGGCAGGTTAAAATCGCGGTGTGAATACAGATAATAGGAATTCGCCGGGTCGATCTTTTCGAGTTCCCGGACAAGGCTTCTCACGACGCGAGGAACCCCGGCAGCCTGTACCGACAGCGGCCGAGCATCAATGCCGATTCTCATCCTGATCTCGCGGGAATAACCCTTGTTGTTGCCTGAGCTTAGCGGCAAAGGCCACCGCTACTGCCGTTGCAAATGCTTTTGTCGCATCACATTCCGCATGCATTCCAAAGTCTGTTGAGCTGCTTTGTCCCAGCGGAAGCCAGCCGATTGTCTCAGCCCCTTCTCGATCATCGCCCTTCGCAAGCCCTCGTCGCTTCTCACTCGCTGGATCGCTTCCGCGAATGCCTCCGGCTCGGTAGGTGGAACCAGCAGACCTGCGTCGCCAACAACCTCTGGAATGGAAGAGGTATTGGAAGCAATGACCGGGACCCCACAAGCCATTGCTTCCGCCAGGGGGAGACCGAAGCCCTCATAAAGTGAAGGAAGTACAAACAGACTGCTTCCCGAGTAGAGCGCGGGCAAATCTTCATCCGGCACAAATCCTAGAAAACGGATGTCGTTGTCAGTTAGGCTGGAGGAGCGGATCACTTCGAGTACCTGAGATTTATTCCGGCCTCTCGCGCCCACCACCAGAAGTTGAAAGGAGGGTGCTCCTCGGCCACGCAGAACCTTCATGGCTTTGACCAGGGTGATCAGATTCTTGTGCGGTCCAAGCGTGCCCACCGTCAGTATGTAATCCTTCGAGGCTCTGTATTTGCGGGCTACATATTCGGCGGCCACCCGTGGATCCCCGGGCTTAAATGCCGTGCTGACCCCAAGATGGATAACTTCAATCTTGGACTCGGGGGTCCCGTAAATACGTTGCAGATCTCGCGCCGTTGACTGGGAGTCCGCGATGATCCTGTCCGCCTGGCGAGCTGACCGCTCGGCGAACATCCAATGCATGCTCCGGCTGAGCGGGTCCGCATACTTGGAATAGAGGGGCAAGATAAGGTCGTAGATCGAAACGACTTTTCCGAGTTCCGAAGGGAGCCCGAGCGGCAGCAGATTATTGGAACCCCAAAACAGGTCGAGCCGGTCGCGAATGATCATCCGCCGCCCCACAGTCTGCAGCCAAAGCGTACCGGGAAGAAAACGAAGTGGAGACCAGATCCTTTTTCGCCAGCGGTCCCCTTCGCAAGGGAGTTCGAAATCACGGTCGGAGTAAAGGTAGTAACAGTTCTCCGGGTCGTTCTTGTGCAGCTCCTCAAGAACACTCCAAACGACCCGCGCTGCTCCTGCCCGGACTCGCGACAAAGGAAGAGCATTGATGCCGATTCTCATGGTTTGCTTGGCTAGCGCAGGCAATGTTGCCTGCGCTTGTTCCAATATGAACCCTACCGGTTGCGCTCGGGCAATCACAACGACCGCTCCTATGGCCATCAAGGAGTGGAGTTCTTTCGTGCGGCCGACCAACCAGACGAAAGCCAGCGAATGTGAACCCGCTTCAGCCATCGAATAACCGGTGGCGGAAGGATCGACAGCCCGAAATACGCCAGAAACCGGGGGCTGTAAACGACTTGCGGGTGAGCACGCACAGCAGCCCGGCCATACTTCACAACATGCGGAATCGAGGCATTCCAACGGCGTAGTTCGGGCAAATCGATAGCCAAAACCCGTGAGAGGTGGCGGTCGATTTCTCGATCCACGTTCCCCCCATGGGCGGATACCAGCTTGCGAGTCACTCGGGCAAGTTTAAGCCGTTCGTCCAACATTTGCAGGGAATTTGTGAGTATTTTCTGGGAAGTCTGCGCCGAATGGACGCGATTGGAGATGAGCAATTCGTCCAGGAACGCCACTTGTCCTTCGAATGCCATGCGCTGCCAGAGGTCGGCATCGGCGCTATACCGCAGGTCAGGGTTGAATGCCCCCAATTTCAAAGCCAGCGATCTCCTAAACATGGCGCTCGGCATAACCACGTAGCCTTGTGTCCAGTACCGAGTCACAAACTCAATGCCCGAGGAGAGCGGAGGCCAGGTATGGGGGGGAGGAACACAGAAAACCGCCCCGCTTTCATCGATAGCCTGGGCAGCAGCATGGACAAGGACTACCTTCGAGTCCCGATCCAGAACTTCCACCTCCCGCTGGAGGAGTCCCGGCAGCATAACGTCGTCGTCGTGGAATATTATGGCGTAGTCACCCTCCGCCAAGTTCAGGCAGCGGTTCCAATTCTCCACCAAGCCCATATTCCGCGGGTTGCGGATGTACCTGATTCTGGTATCCCCAAATCCCCGGACGATCTCGTCAGTTTGGTCCGGGGAGGCGTCATTGACGATGAGGAGTTCATAGTCGCGAAACTCCTGGGCCAACACGCTTTCTATTGCCGCGGGCACGTAACGGGCCTTATTGAAGGTCGGCAGGCAGACAGTTACCTTTGGAGTGTCCATTATCGGCTATCCTGCTTGCAGAAACTTCACTTAAGGAATGATTCCGAGTGGTCGTGAATGCCACGCTCGTGTCTCTTTGCCCGCCGTGGACACCCGAATACGCTAGAGTGACGACCTAGGCAGGTCGCTACCGCGAAGGCGGAAATCCATGTCCTTTCCTCTCCCCTTGGTCGTTAGCTTCCGCGGACCCTCAACCACAGGGTAGGATTTGCTGCCTGCCGGCCCCCGTGGTTCAGGAACAGGTCCAAAGGAAATTCGGACTGGAGCTCCCGGCAGCGAGACGTTTCATAGTCGAAGATCACGTCGTACTTCTTAGGGTTCTTCCTCAGCCAATTCAGCACGTAGGGGGACTCCTCGAATCCCGCAGGCTCGAGCCCGACCGGGTAGACATCGTGGATGTGGATGAGCGATCCAGGTTTCAGCGACTCAAAGAGTTTGGCCTCCTCCAGGTACCACGCCGCGAAGCGGGCGCTGTGATCGGAGTCGATAAACAACAGGTCCACTTCTTTGAGAAAGTCGAGATGTGCCGCCACGGTTTTGGTGAAGTCGCCCCGTACAAAACGCCAGCTCCTGAGCTGAACATGGCGGCTCACGTTCTTTCTGATCACTTTCTCGTAGTCTTCGATATCGAAGCTACGTTGCTCCGACCCTTCTGGCAGCGCCATTTGGATGAATGTCGTACTCCACCCGTAGTTGGGCGCGCATTCCATGACCCTCTTTACGTTGAAAGCTCTGATCAACCCGCACAGGAGATGAATGTCGAACAGATCGATTGCGCCGACCATGGCACCGCCAAACACGACATTGTCATTCCACACTTTCTGAATTCGCTTCTCATCGCAACTGGTAATGCAATTTCTGAGGAGCTGCAGCGTATCTTGTCCGCCGAACTGCGGTGTGGTTATCAGCCCCCGGCCGGTGCCGAAGTCGACTGTCTCGAGCCTATCGACATTCTTCCGATAGAATGCCCTTCTGATTTTCCCGCGGATTCGGTGAGCCGTTTTCTTAGCAATCTCAACAGATTGGTACACTCTGCGAACTCCTCTCTCCCTCTGGAATCGCGACCCGACGAATGTGATTCCTCTTCAGCCATCGAACTACGAATGGGGGAAGAAGTGCCAATGCAAAATATAGCATAAACCGCAGACTATGAAGGACCTGAGGATGAGCGCTCTGGAATCCTCGTATTTACGCACCACCTCGTCCGTATGGTCCGGGGAGGCGTCATTGACGATGAGGAGTTCAAAGTCGGTGAACTCCTGGGCCAGCACACTTTCTATGGCCGCCGGCAAGTAGCGGGCTTTATTGAATGTAGGAAGGCAGACAGTTAACTTCGGATCGGACATTACGCGGTATCCCCGTACCAGGAAACTGGCAAATATTCCCCGAGCGAATACAACAACATAGAGCCTCGACTGCAAGTCCCGGCTCTAAGACGCCCCGGGTCGTTGTTGAGCGCTATAAGCTTCGAGAAACCTCTCAGCCTCTTGTCGGTATCCGGACTCGATTACTTCGCGCGGGCCAATGGTCTGCAACTCCTGAAGCTTCGCAGCCGCAGCGATACGGTAGAAAACCATGAAGAAAGAAAGGTAAAACCCTCTCCAGCCGTCGCGGAATCCCTGCGCCTTCAAGTAACGGATCAAAAACTCCTTAACTCCGTTGAGAGTTGCACGCCAGGGAGTAATTCGCAGACCCCGCGCGAATGCTTGCCTCGCCTCGATGGTTGTATAGTAATTCAACTTTTCGATGAAATGCTCTGAATTGAGGTAGTTGAAGTGGACGATGGCAAGCCCTGGCTCAAATGGCAACTCTATAACTCGACTGTGGGGCGCAGGGTGAAGGTAATTGTGAAGGTCGGAGGTGGTTTGCAGAAAACCCTTCTTGAAAAACCGCAGGTGGGGGTCTTGGTTCGGGCCCCAACCCGTGTGCATCAAGGGAGAACCCAAGAGGCAATTCAACCATGGTAACCGCACGACATCAAACTTGCTTTCCCTGGCTATTTCTCTCAATTTCCGGCTCAAGGGGTAAGGCACAAGCTCGTCAGCGTCCAGAATCAAGATCCAGTCGCCTCCGGCCTGAGCAATTGCAAAGGCGCGGGCAGGGTCCGCGAAGCCTTTGCGCTCATGAAAGAAGACACGAGCTCCATACTCTTTCGCGATTTCGACCGTTCGGTCCTCGCTATGCATGTCCACGACAATAATCTCGTCGGCCCATGGCTTTACGGAGCGCAGGGCATAGGGAAGGTTTCCCTCTTCGTTGAGCGTATTAATAACTACTGAGATTCGAGGTTCCAAGCGTCGCTCCTGATCGAGAGCCAGATTCTACGTGCATGACTGCGATAGAGCAAGCCCAAGCCAACTATATAGACGATAAGGCCAAATGCTAGGTGGACGATGAGCGAGGGCATCCCCTTGAACGGGAAAACTATGTCAAGCCCGTATATAGCGGCCCCGAGCAGCGAGGCCCAGGTCCATACCGGCGCGATCACTGGGAGGATTCGAAAACTAACGTGCTGTTGGGCCTTGCGGTACAAAAGGAAATTGGTCAACTGGACGCCGAAGTTGGCCCAAGCGTAGCCGATGGTGCCCCACAACAGAATCAATGGAACGCCCATTCCCCACGTCCCCAACATCCACAGAAGTGCGAACCCAAGAGTAGTGCGTGAGCGTCCCAGCGCATTCAAAAGCCCCATAAGAGGAGTTGCCGTGGGGACAAATAGATTTGCCAGCCAAAACAGACGGAATAGAGGAATGGCCACAAGCCACTTTTCCCCGAAGATTGTGAGAACGATGGGGCGAATCAACACGAAAGTGAGAATTGCCAGAGGCGCCACAATGGCGTTTGTCGCCAGAATTACCTTTTCAACAAATGCGCCCAGGCGCTCTTTGTGAGCCTGCATTCGGGCAAAGGCGGGAAGGTACACCCTCTGCAAGACCATAAGGGCCAGCACAGGGTAGGCTGCCACCATGTTGGCCCAGTTGATATAGCCAACCTGCGAAGTTCCCAAAGCCAGACCCACGAAGACGGGTGTAATGCTGTCTTTCAACAACGAGGTGAAGGCAATCCCCTGGTAGGGGATTCCGAAACTCAGGTGCCTGCGGATTCTCTGGATATCCAGATGCCAGCCGATGCGCCAGGGGCTCATCCAATTGATGATGACAGCCCCGGCCACCGAACGAGAGAGAAGGCCCAAAGCGAAGCTGAGCGGCCCCAACCCGGCAAAGGCCGCGCCCATGGTCACACTGTTGTAGACTAGTGCTTGGGCGACCTCGACCGCCGCGAGTTTCTGAAACTTGAGGTGGCGCTCCAGGCGAACGGAGGGAATGACCTGGAAAGAGGTGAAAAGCAGGGAAATGGCCACCAAACGAAAAAGGATCGCTCGGTGAGGCGGCATGTGGTAAGCCTGGGCCAGCATGGGGGAGGCAAACCACCCAACCATAACTACGACTACGACCAACAATTGCTGGGCAGTAAAGACAGCGCGGTAGTCTTCTTCGGAAGGCTCCTCCGGCTCTCGAATCAAGCTCGCCCCGAGACCCACGTCACCGAAGGCCACTAGAAAGGTGAGCACAAAGGTGATGATCCCGAAAAGCCCGAAATCGGACGGGGAAAGCAATCGAGCGAGTACGATGCCTGTGAGCGCGCTCAGGCCTTGTACCAGAATCTGCCGGATGCCAAGCGCCGCGGCGCCGCGCACAGCCTTCACTCCAATACTGGTTGGAGTTGACGTTTCCAAACTCAACCTCTCACGAAAAGAAGTGACCGGAGAACCTTCGAGTACATCGGAAGGGTCCCCTTCCATCTCTGGCGGACGCTGCCTGAAGGGCTCAACGAGAACAGAACAGCCAACGGCATTCTGAGACAAAGCGTTCCTGCCAAGGTTAACCGGAAGAGCAGAAACCGGCTGGGGCTGGAGTGCTTTCTGAAGAACCGAATAAGCCCCTCGAAGTACATGCCTGCCCGTTCCGATCGCATGACTTTCTTGAAGGACGCGCCGCCGTAGTGAGTGATCTGGGCGTCCGGGATATACCACAATTTCCAGCCGGCCTTCTCGAGGCGATAGCACAGGTCGGTGTCTTCAAACAAGAAATAGAACCCTTCGTCGAAGAGGCCGACTGCCTCCAGGGCCTCCCGTCGTGCCAGGAGGCAGGCGCAGTCGATCTGTTCCGCCTCGCCGCCGCGGTTTTCATCGCGGCGATTAGTCAGCAAATCCCGCGTCACGGGGAACTTCTCGAAAACGACATCAAGATTCAGAAGCTCTGAAACCACCCCGCGCAGGCGCGGAAACCGCTTGGGAGCGTTGCCCCGCTGGAATGACCCATCGGCATTCAGGAATTTCGGCCCCACGCCCCCCAGGCGCGGGTTGGCATGCATCGTGGCAATCAAAAGGCCGAGAGCACCTGGGCGAAACTCCGCATCGTCGTTCAGAATCAATACGTATTTTCCGCTGCCGGCGCGGATGCCGACATTGTTGGCCTTTGAAAATCCCAGATTCTCTTCGTTACGGATCACGCGGACCAGTGGGGACAGACTCGCAGCCTTTTGAGGACTACCATCCCCGGAGGCATTGTCAATGACGATGATCTCGGAAGCGATTCCTTCCCTCTCGATTTCCGCGAGGCAGGAAGCCACGCAGCGCGGGAGCAGATCGGGCTGATTGCGAGTCAAAATGCAGATTGACAGATCCATCCTGATTATAGTCCACGAAACGTCGGCGTCATCAGAAAGGTCCGCCTCGGCAACTTCCATCTGATGAAACGCCGCCTGCGGCAGGCAAGGGTTCATGTCCTCAAAGCCAAACTCGCCGTTCCTATCCGGCATTCAGCGGACTGTCGCCTGGCCTTTTTCGGCTTTTCAGGTCGCAGCACTGGAGCGCCGTGCCGGCGACTGGCCATAGGCGTAATACATGGCACGATAGACGAACCGAGGAAGTGGGATTTGCGTGTCCAGCAAGGGCTTAAGGGGAGCAAAAGCAAAAGTAAACCGTCTCGCGAGAAACTTTCCTATCCGTATCGCTAGCGATTGCCCCCCTTGCGCAGCCCTTTCGGCAAAATACACCCCTGCCTCCTTGGTTCGGAGGACCTTTTCCGCCGCAGCGACAAGTTGCGCGCGGCGACAGACGTCCGCCAAGGACACGTACCTATAGTGGTACCCTACTGCGCTGGGATTGTAGAGTAAGCGCAATCCTTTCTTTGACAGGCGGTACCCGAGCTCATAATCTTCGTAGTAGACTCGAAAGTCCTCGTCAAATGTTCCGTTTTCTCGGAGGAACTTCGCTTTCAAGCTCAAGTTCCAAGTGACGAAGTACTCAAAGCCCAATTCCCTGCGCTTCGAGCATTCGCGAAGATCAAACAGGGGGCCTCCCCGGATGAGCCAGTGCATGAACGGAGTAGGATGGACTTCCGGGTGCCACGGCACGGAGCCTGAGACCGCCACACGAGGGTCAGGGTTTTGCCGGTGCCACTTCGAGTGTTCTTCAACCAGAGTGGGTGACGGTATTACATCGTCGTCGGTGAAAAGCAGCAGGTCTCCCCGGGCTTCTCTTATGGCCAGGTTGCGAGCCGCAGCGGCCCCGCGATGCTCCTGCCGGAAGTAACGAATCGGGACCGAGGATCCTTCATTGAATTGAGCAACTGCGGACTCGGTTCCGTCGGTTGAGCCGTCGTCAGCCACGAAGATCTCGAGAATTTCCTCTGGTGCCGACTGAGAACAATACGCCTCGAGGACCTTCCGCAAGACGTCCTTGCGGTTGTAGGTCGGGATAGCGATGCTCAATTTGCCTGCGGCCATCGTGGCGATGCTCCCTGGTCTACCTGCGGAGTCAGCACGAAAACCCTTCCCACCTTTCGGCACACGCTGCTGCGCAGGGTGGGATCATCTGAGGAGCTCCTTGGAGAACCATGACATGTCTCTGGGATCGAAGCCGACGATGAGCAGTCCGTCGCGGGCGACCTCCGGCGGGACCGTAACACGTAGCCGGCGGCCGGTGTCAACATCGTCCGGATCGACCTTCTTCCCGAGGCGACGGAGGAATCGGCCTGTAAACGAGTACGAACGGACAGTGTCCATCTCATAGCCAAGACCCTGATTGACGAATTTGCTGCCTAACTGGTTCAGATTGACCATCGCGAAATAGAAGTGCTGGTCTGGCCCGGCGAGGATCTCGATTACGACGGCTTCATTCTCCCGTGAGATATTCATGCTCGACTGCGGGCTACCTTCCCCGAGGTAACTGTCCACCGTAATTAGCCTCCTTACGCGCCCCTTGTTGGGCCAAGCCGCCATCTCAAGCATAGCTTGGCTCCCCCAATAACCGGCCTCATCGTTAACGAGCAACAGTGTGGGCACGCGCGCAGCGGCGATGGCTCCCTGAAGCCCTTCGAACTCCACACGGGCCAGGCGATTGTCAGCTTCGTATTCCGCCACCATGTGCGGGAAGCTGGTCACGTATACCAGCAACTCGCCAAACGCCAGACCGACGAGCGCGAGTGGCACTCCCCTCCGGACCCAGCGCTGCCTGGCATCCGCGCCGATCTGTTCGACGGCAACGATAGCTGCCAGCACCCCGAAAACTGCAGCGAGTTGCATGTATCGGGCCCTAGGTGTCATCCAAAGAACGCCGAGTGCAGCCCCCAGACAGAAAAGAACCCGCAACAGGGGCTTGCGCCCGGATCTGCCAGGCCGCATCAACGCGTAGGCCACCAGCGCGTAGCCACCCAGGTTCATCAGCGCGGCGATCACGACCCGCGGGGACAACTCGCCGTTCGTAACCCGGCCCGCGTCCCATGGAAAGAAAGGCTTCGCGAGGAGCACCAGCGCCCCGTGGACCCCCATTCTCAGCCAACCGCGTAGAGCGTTGGCATGGCCCAGTCCACCATAGAACGTCCAGCGCAACGCTCCGAAGCAGAGGAGCGGCAGGAGGAAAAACGGTACCAGCTTTAAGCGGCTACGAGCTAGGCTTCCATCGCGCCTGAGAACGAAGAGGAGGGCTGCGATGACAGGGGTTGCTATGCCGGTCTCGTGGCTCAGGAGCGAAGCGAGCTGACACAGGACTGAAAGCGCGATGCGCAATCCCTGACGAGGTGAACCCTCCGGGGGCAGAAGGAGAAAGGCGGCCAGAGCGAAAAGTACCATCAGAAGACTGCCTCGGAAGGCGGGGAGCATGACCGCTTCGTACCAGATGGGTGAGAAGGCATACACGATCAACGCTGACGACAGGAATAGGATGTTTCCGCCCGTCTCGCGGCGGGCGAAAAGCATGAAGAAAATCAAGGTAATCACTAGCCCCAGAAGGTTCGTCGCCAAATTCAGCGGCCCAGTTCCGGGGCAGAGCAGACTTTCAAGCCAGAAAGTTGCATTGACCACCGGACGGCAGAAATCGGTCCCGTGCCCTGGAAATGTCGAGGCTGGCGGCAGATCTGGAAAGGCAACGAAGTACGAGGTGTAGCCGCGTGTAACCCATAAGGCCGGGTCTCGATGATACTTCCGGGCACTGTTGAGGACCAGAGCAAAGTCGTCTGCCATTATGTGGAACGTTCGCACGTAGGGCGAGAGAAACACGGAGTACGCGACAGCCGTCGCCAGGACCAAGACTAACACGCTTAGCCAATATCTGCCGGGTGCCATTCACAACCTATAGACCGCCGTCTGCATCTTGACTCCGCGAGCGACGGGGTGACGGCGGTGATTTTCATTTGCTCGGGTGGGCCGCAGGCCTGTGATAACTCTCTCCAACGGCCTTGCTGTTCTCGTTTGCGTTCGCCCCTGCGACTTTGGCGATAAGTCGCGGAGCAACTTCTCCGCACTGCTCCATATTATGAAAACCGTGGTAATCCCCGCGGTAAATGTATTGACCCCTTAAGCGCTCCAAATGCTCCCACCCGGGGAGGCGGTGAAGCATCCGTCCCACTGGGGTGAGCAGGAGGGAGCGGAGTTTAGAGCGCCTTCGCTGGGCAACTCCCGCACGTTTGATGTCCTCAGGCTGCCGTGCCAAGAATTCATCCAGGATGCGCCATTCCTCGGCCGCGTTTGCCCCGTACCGCTCGTAAGTGGCGACGCTTTCAATGCTCTGGCAGAGCATGTTCCGCCTGTTAACTTGATACGGAATACGCTCAGAGTAGAACCTGCTTCTTACATTCTCAAGCGATTGAGCGATCAGGACTGGCAACGTTACGAGTTCCAAGTCAATCAACCGCCGGAAGCTTTCGGGTTCCTTAAACTCTGCCAGGAACTCCTGGAAGGCGTGAGCGTTCTTTAGCATCCCCGCGTATCCAATCGATCGGTTTGTTCCTCCGTCAATGGCCAGGGGCCAACCCACAAAAACATACTTGTCCGTATTTAGAAGCAGGCTGACGGCAGCGCTGTAATCAGGACAGGGCGGGAAAAACATCCGCCCTTGCACCTCAAGCATCTTCGCTACCAATCTCTGGTGGCACACGGTATACATGAACCTCGGGATATGAGTGCTAAGGTGCAAGTCGAAAAGCTCACGGAGAACCATCTGGCTCGAGAGAAGAACCGTGTGGTAGGGGGGCTTGCCAACATAAAGAAGGTTTCGCTGAAAGGCTTGCAGCCAATCGAGTGCGAAATATGCCGAGTTGTTCCACGCCACCAGGTCCACTTGGTAGTTTTCGACGGCCGCCATCGCCCGCTCGAGGGCAAAAGAAAGGAGATAGGAATCGTCGGTCAAGAAGGTGATGTACTCGCCTTTTGCGTGGGAGAGCGCAAATTCCCAACTGTCGGGCATGGACAGAAGACTGTCCGTTCGCACATAGCGAAGTCTGGAGTCCTGATATGATGCGTAGACGTTTCTGGTTTCTTCATTTCCACAGTAATTGTCGCTCACCAGAATCTCGAGGTCCTGCCAGGTTTGGCTCAAAGTGCTTTCGAGGGCGACCCTCAAGAGATGCGCACGATTGCGAGTTGGGATAACAATAGAGACTCTCGGCATTTAGCTCCACATTGGGTCAGGCTAGCGATCACAAAGCGTTCTGTCTACACCAAGCACCTACGGCTTGAAAATCAGACCTTGGCCGGTTGGCAACGAAAGGACCATTACGCCCTCCCGGGCGGCGAAGCGGTCGAACGCCACTTTCTGCTCGTAGTGTTGTTCCCAACCGTAATCGTCGAGCACCATGACCGCGCCCGGGACCAGTCTGTCCCAGAAGTACTCAGCGGCGGCAATTTCTGGCGCCGCGCAATTCATGTCAATGGATAGGTAACAGACCTTCTCTGTTTTCACCTGAGGCAGCGTCTCGGGGACCACACCGCGCACGATGACGACTGGCAAGCCTTCAAAAGTCTTACACACCGCGTCGTAACACTCCTCGTACTCGAACCATTTGCCGGTTCCGATGCCCCGTTTCCGCTCATCATCAGAGACCAACTTGTCCTCGAGCCCGCGAAATGTGTCGAGCAAATAGAAGGTCTTGCCGAGTTTGGGAAAATCGACGAAGTGCATCACGGCCCGCGAGAAGCCGCCGCGATTCACTCCGCATTCCACAAAGTCGCCCTCCAGGCGGCTAGCTTTGTCGGCTGCCCAACACAGGACATGGACACGCCACTGGGGTTGGCAATCCCGCCAGGACCCCGTTTGCTCGCCCAGTCGATAGGCTTCGTTAAAGCGCGGGTCGTTGATGAAATCACAATTGGTAACCGTGGCCAAGCCGTCGTGGTTATAGGTGAGCGGTCCCGGAATTAACTCCCAAGGACATCCCGGCATATGCTTCAGCAGCCACCCCCCCGCGCGCAAGGCCTCCCTCTTTAGCCACCGGCCTCGATTCAACAGGAATCGTTTCATAGTGCAAGCGCCTTACCGAATAACCATAGACACCCGGCTTCCCAGTACCTAGATCAGGGAGTTCGCCGGCGCTGGCTTCAGGAAGTTCATGCGTCGCAATGCCTCGCGTACCTCATCGCCCAGCAACCGGTAAGCGGCCGCCCCATACGCGGCAGAAGCAAGAAAGTAGCCTAGAACGACCGACAGGACCGTCGGAGGCCCGACGAAGGCGATCATAGCCCACGTACCGCCGTAGGTCAAGCCGGCCAGCCCGAAGACCTTGAACACGTGGACGTACCATTTCCAGGCAGGCATGTCCAGGCATTCCGAACATGCGCGGGGAACGAAATACGCGTAGGCGAAGAGGTGGTAGAAGATCCAGGAGAACCCTGCCCCGGCGATCCCAAATCTGTAGACAAGCCACCCCGTCACCGGCAAAACGGCGAACAGAGCGTAGTAAGCTGTCCGGGCGGCGATTTGAGGCTTGCCCACTGCAAGCGTAAAGACGTACGGGATACTTAGTGTTGCGTGCATGCAAAAACCAATACTCAAGAACGTGACCGGCCAAAGCAGCATTTGCGCCGCTTGCGCATTGAGTACGAAAGTGAACAGAGGGCGAGCGGCAAATGGAATGGCTGCGAACAAGGGCACGATCGCATAGCAGAGAAGATCCTGCAACTTGCCGTACTGGCGCACAAGCCCCTCACGATCGCCTTGCTTGTGTAAAGCGGAAAAGGAAGGGAAAACCGCCTGAGAAACCGAAGCTGTCACCACCATCCCTCGCGACACACCGCTGTAGGCCATGCCGTAATATCCGAATATCCCAAGTGGGAGAAGCTTGCTCACGAGGGCTTTATCTGTTTGCGTGTGAACGATAGAGAGGATCGTGATCCCGGCAAGCCGAAACGTAAAGGCGGCATTGCGATGGATCACTGAAGTGGAAATGCTGGGAATAAACGCGCGCGCGCCGAAGAAACGGGCGCACACGCTGAGGTAAAGCACCAGGCCTATGAGGTAGCAGGCTGCCATCCACAGGGTGACCTGAAGCAATCCGCCTCCCAAGAAGAGGACAAAGATGGCGCCGAACTGCTGCAGGGCGCTGGCGGCCACGTCGATGAGATTGATGAATTCCATGCGTTGGAGGCCGCGCAGAATGCTGGCACAGAAAGAGCGAGGCAGCGCCAGGAGGGTGGCGATTCCGAGCAGACGCAGAACCGTAGTGGCGGCAGAAGGGCTGAGCGTATCCAGATTGATCCACTTGGTGACGAGCCAGGGAGCCGCCACGTAAAGCGCCACTGCCGCCAAGGCGTAGAGACCCCAATAAAACGAGGAGGCGGTTTGAAGCAGGCGTCTTATATACGCCGGGTCATCTTGATGAAAGGCAGCGACTTCACGAACCGTGGTTTCGTTGATACCCAGAGCCAAAAGGGCGGTGAGAAGGGTATTCAGCGTGTTGGTGAAATAGATTATGCCCAGGGCGTCCTGACCCAATTGTTTAAAGATGAACTTAACCGCCACGAAGCTCAGGACGATCGTGAGCCCCTGGCCAACAACATTGTAAAGAATATTTTTGGAAACCCTTGACATTCAATTGCCTCGAGCTTGTCGCGTCACCGTCGGCGTAAGTACGCGTCCGGCCAATACGTCACCCCGAGCCGAGTCGGCTCGGGATCGAGCTCGAATTCAGGGTGCGCGGCCAGGAATTCCTGCGCTGCTGCCTTAGGATTATCTTGCGTCCAATTCGCCTTCCCACCCGGCACGTCGTCGAGATCCTCCATGATGCCATCGGTAGCCACGATGTAGCTTCCGGGGGAGACCAGCGGACCGTAGAGCTGAAGCTCCTCCCGGACATGCTTCTTGGAGTGGTTTGAGTCCAGAATCACCATCACCTTCTCATCCGGGGAGAGCAGCTTGTGTACCTCTTGAAGGGTCTCGGGCGCGACGGAGTTCCCCTCGATCAAGGTTATTCGCTTCTTGAGGGGATGGGCCTCGATGGCTTTGCGGTTATGCGCCCTGATCTCAGTGTCGATGGATATGACGCGGCCTCGCCCCAGGACTTCCAGCAGACTTGCATAAAACACGCTCGAGCCGCCATGCGCCACGCCGGTCTCGATGATCACTTGTGGCTCGACCTTGACGATCAACTCCTGGATCGTGACCAGGTCCTCCGGCAATTGAATCACCGGCCGTCCCATCCAGGTGAAGTTGTACGAGTATTTCGCCGCCCAACCTGCCTTTATCCACAGCCGGGAAATGGCCTGGAAAGCCTCGGTGCTATAAAGAGGTAATGTTTGCGATTCATTATCCGCATATGTTACCGAGAGACTCTGACTCGCCAAATCTGCAGTCAGGCTTCGAATCTTCTTCACCCACCCTCCTTTCGCCCACGCCGTGACTTCCTCCCCGCGGGTCGTGAGTAGCACAGGCACTCTTGCCTGTGTCGTCGGCATGCGGGTCGGTCTAGGGCACAGGCAAGAGTGCCTCTGCTACTCCACAACCTACAACTGCACAATGGGAATGTCGAGACTCATTTGCGAGAGCAAGATTCTGTTCTCTTCCAGATAATTGGGGTTCATATTCACGATTCCGGCGGTGCGCCCGTTCCTGTCTTTCAGGTACCCGGGGGGCACGATGGGATGCCCGGTTCCCGGCACATACTTCCCCTGTTTGGCGGGGTTAATGTCAATGAGGAAGCGAATGCGCCGATTCTGAGGGTCCATAACGTTCGCTAACGTGGTGCCTTTGGCAGCTGCCCCCCAAATCGCGCAACCCCCCGCCCGCGAGAAAGCATCAATCTTCTCTTCGCACGCTTTCATCCGCTGCTCAACTCCGGCCAGGAACGCTTGGATTTTCGGCCATAAGTCGGGAGTGGAGTCGGGCCGTGGTTTTTCCCGTGGGCTGCCCGTCGGCGCAGGTCTGGCTTCGATATGCAGATATTGCCCTTCGAACGCTGGTCGCGCTTCGAGGACGTCAAACCCGGCCTGTTCAAAAGCCCAGGAAAGGCTCTTCGCCGTGAAATAAGAGCAATGCTCATAAAACAGATCCCAGAATGACAAGGAATCAAGAATCCAGGGCAGCGCGGGCGTCTCGAAGAATACAATTGAGGTCAACCGGTCGCCGATTGCTTGTCGAACCGCCCTGAGCATCTCCAAAGGCGACGGTACGTGCTCGATGACGTGACGGCAGCAAACAAAATCGGGAGCGTATTGCGTCTGTTGTGAATCGTAGAAATCCCGGACGAACTGCACCGCTCCGCCCTCAATGGTCTCCGGGCCGACGTAGGTTGGGTCAAAACCAATGCCGCGGTTTCTGCCCTCTTTGCAAAGCTGGCGCAGAAAATCTCCTTTCCCACAACCTACCTCAATGACCACCTTATCGCGAAGGTCATACTTCGCCACCAGAGAACTCACCAACTTGGAAAGGTATTCCCGGAAGTAGGGAGAGCAGGTCTGGGTGTTCTCGTAAGCCGCAGAGTAGCTGAGACATCCTGGATCGAATGCCGAGTTGAAGACGAATCCGCAGTCCGGGCAGAACGCCAGGAGAAGGTCGCCGCGTCGAAACTGGCGTGCCTCCTCAGCGCTTGGGCAGGCCCGGTTTTGGTGAACCGGGACGCCTCGGCGCTCGAAAAAGAGCCGCGGGAATAGGTTCGCACAAAGCGGGCAAGCGCGCATGGTCATGGACCTTTAGACGTTCCAACCACCTCCCTGTGCCTGCTTTTCTAGGAGAGAAATCACCGCCCCTTTCAAACATTTTTACCAGGAAGTGAAATCAGAGTAGCTGCTGGCCTCTAATCAAGGAGGGGAACAGGTACCGGCTCCCTCCACCCTGATGAGCGGGAAGTGGGTGCCGAGTGCCTGCTATACCCCCACCTTCGCTCTCCACCATTCACAGGTATTTCTCAAACCCTCCTCGAGAGTAATGGAGGGCTTCCACCCGATGACATTGGCCAGCCTTCGAACGTCCGCAACCAATAACGGCGCCTCCTGGGGATCGGCGGGCAAAGCTCCCAACGCAAGATTTTCTTCCCGGTTCAGATAGCGCGCGATGGTTTCTACGATTTTTCGTAGCTTCACGGGTTGCCCCGAGCCGACGTTCACCGGACCGCAAAACTCGCTTTTTGCGATGGCCCAAAGCGCCGAAACGACATCTTCAACATGAAGGTAATCGCGTATTTGCTCGCCGTGTGTGCACTTGGCCACTTGTCCGTTCAGCAGCGCCAGGATAACGGCAGGAACCAGTCGTACCTCAGCTTCCGCGGGGCCATAAAGATGGAATATGCGCGCCCAGGCAAACTGCATGGCCGTTTTCTGGCAGTATGCCTGCAGAATCTCGCGGGTGGCATTCTTACACACGCCATACAGGCTGCTAGGCCGGCGAGGCGTAATGTCTTCGGAGAGGAAGCCGTAATCCGAATCGTACTCGTAGCCCGTGCCAATTCCTACGAATCTCTTGCACCCTGAATGAGCCAACACCTGGGCCAGCCTAAGACTCATAGCGACACAGTCGAGGTTCTCAGGGGCCATCCAAAACTTACTCGTCGTGACGTACCACGCGAGATGCACGGCGCAGTCGGGGCGGACGGTGGACACAAGTTCTTGAACTGCACGCGCCTCGCGTAAGTCCACGGGCATGACCGACACGCGGGTCAAGATATCGGAAAGCCGGTCTGTTGATTCGCCGGGAGAAGTCACTGCCCAAACCGAATTACCTTCGCCAGCGATTCGACGCGTCAAATGCGAGCCAATGAATCCGGCTGCGCCGGTCACCAGCACTTTCATGGTTGTTTACACCCTTTAACCTTAGGCGCTGAACCCATCACCTTGCCCTCTGCTCCGCCGGCGCCACAGCCACGACGGTTGTGGCCGAGCGAACGCCACTCCGCCCATTGCGGAGCCGGAGCATCGGGTCGACACACTCACTCGAAAGGTGTTACAAACTCCTTGAAAGAAGGCAGGCGTTTATCTCGATCAGACACCAAGGGGTCACGCGTAGGCCAGTTAATTCGCAGCACTTCGTCATCCCAGCGAAGACCGCCTTCGGACTCGGGCGCATAGTAGGCGTCTACTTTGTAAACTACCAGAGCCTCATCCGTAAGCGTGCAAAAGCCATGTGCAAAGCCCCTGGGAATGTAAACCACACGGTGGTTCTCGGCGGATAATTCCAGCGAATCCCATTGCCCGTAGGTGTGCGAACCTTTCCGCAGATCTACGAACACGTCCAGAATTGCGCCGCTGGCAACGCGTACCAATTTAGTTTCGGCATGGGGCGGCCTTTGGAAGTGTAGTCCGCGGATGATCCCTTTACGGCGCGAAAGGGATTGGTTCTCCTGAGCCCACGCAGTGGTCAAGCCGTGCTGGCGCGATAATTGCTCGTCCCAAACTCGCATAAAATAGCCGCGCTCATCGCAATGCGGGGCGAGTACGATCTGGTAGGTCCCGTTGAGTCGCCGTGGCGTTATTTCCATACTCGCTCTATTCCTGGCGTGAAAATGATTCCCCTCTTCCGAATCTTATAAGCGTCCCACAAAGCCAGTTGTGCGGTGACGAAGACTCGCTCCGCCTGCCCAAAACCGGAACGGCCGATCATTGATCCCAAACCTTCCAGGGAGCGCCTTTCTTCCAGGACTCGTTCAAGGCAAGAAAGTCACGGTAGGTATCCATGCAGTGCCAGAATCCATGGTGAAGGTAACCGACCAATTGGCCCTCGCGCGTTAATTGCTCCAAAGGCTCCCGCTCGAGAACGCAATTGTCGTCGTCAGGGAGATAGTCAAAGATCTTGCGCTGAAAGACGAAAAAGCCGCCGCTGATGAATCCGCTCTGATCGAGGGGCTTCTCATTGAATTCCTTCACGGAAGAGCCCACCATTGACAATTCACCATAGCGCGAGAGCGGATGAACGCCCGTCACCGTCGCGATCCTTCCGTGGGCGAGATGGAAATCCCAGAGCGTCGAGATGTTGATGTCGGCAACGCCGTCGCCGTAAGTCATCATGAATTGATCGCCGGTTATGTACCGTTCGATGCGCTTGATGCGCGCGCCGGTCATCGCCTCGGCGCCGGTGTCTGCGAAGGTGATCGTCCATTGCTCGTTCTGGAGCGAGTTATGCAACTCCGGCTTGCTGCCCGAATTCAGGCGCAAGGTGAAATCGCTGTTCATGAGACCGTAATTCAGAAAAAAGTCCTTGATCATCGAGCCCTTGTAGCCCAGACACAAAATGAAATCGTTGAACCCATAATGGGAGTAAATTTTCATGATGTGCCAGAGGACGGGCTTGCCCCCGATCTCCACCAGCGGCTTGGGACGATACTCTGTTTCTTCCCGTAAACGGGTTCCCATGCCACCACAGAGAATCACAACTTGAGCTTTCATGGAGTCAGCGGCGTGTTCAGCCTTACTATTCAGATTGGCTGGCGGAGTCTTCGTCGGAATCCGGCTCGTACCCGTACCCATATCCGTACCCGTATCGGTATGCGCCATATCCCGAACTGCCTTGCTTGTGGACGCTCACGCTGTTCAACGCCACGCCGAGAATGCGGGCGCCGGAATTGTAAAGCAATCCCCGGGCGCGCCGGACAAGGTCGAAAGGCGTACTGTAGGCCCTGGTCACCAGCACCACCGCGTCGGTCAAGGTTGAAAGTATGCGGCTGTCGGATACCGTCAACAAGGGCGGTGAGTCGAGCAAGACATACTCGAACTCGGCCCGCAGCCTGCGCAGCAAGTCAACCGTAACCGGGGAAGAAAGAACTTCCGCAGGGTTGGGGGGAATGGGTCCGCAAGGAATCACGCTCAAATTCGGAACCCCGGGCACCGGCAGGATGGCGTCCGCCAGGTCAATGTGGCCGGTCAGGCAACGGACGAATCCAGGCCTGTTTTCGACGCCCGTCGAGCGGTGACAGCAAGGACGGCGCATATCGCAGTCCACAATCACCACCTTGCTTCCCAAGCTGGCGAGCGTCGCACCCAGGTTGACCGTCACAGTGGTCTTGCCTTCCGAGGGCAGGGCGCTGGTAATCAGCAACATCTTGGGTACAGGGTTGGCCGAAAGCAGAATCGACGTGCGCAACGTCCGATAGGCTTCGATGGGATCGCGTCCCGTCTGAAGCGCCGGAGCCACGCCGTTGTTGCCATGATTGACGACGGCCAGTTCCTCCCCGCTGCCCTTGCCGTTGTCGCCAATGCAATCCGGAAGCAGGCCCAGGGAGGGTAACCGCAATAGCCTTTCCACCTCGTCGGCCGTCTTGAGCGTATTATCAAGATACTCTTGCAGAAATGCCAGACCGATGCCCAAGGCCAAGCCCAGCATAAACCCCAGCGCCAGGTTGAGGAACACCCGGGGCTTGACCGGACCCTTGGGAACCTCAGCCGCATCTACGATTCGGACGTTGCTGGCTTGTACGCCTGCGGAGATCATCTCCTGCTTCATGCGCGTCATGAGGCCTTGATAGAGATCCTTGTTCGTATCCACATCGCGTTTGAGAATGTTGTATTGGACCGATTTCTCTTCGATGTCATTGACAATCTTCTTCTGGGCGTCCATCTCTTTTTCGAGGTACTTTTCGTTGGCCAGCGCAGAGCGATAGGAATCAATGACGGCCTGCGCCAAGTTCTTTTTCTGCTTGTCGATGGAAGCTTGCAAGGCGTCAACTTGCTTCTTTTTCGCAATCGCTTTAGGGTATTCCGCCTTATAAGTGGCCGTCAGATCCGCATAGTCACTCTGCGTTTTGGAGAGTTCCACGGTCATATCCTGAATCATCTTGTTGTCGAGGAACCCGGGTAGATCCTGAACCCGGCCTGACTGGACCAGGCTGTAAAGGGATTCTCTTTCAAAACGCAAGGACTGAGCTTTAGTGTGTTCTGCTTGAAGCTGCCTGAGCGTTTCGGTGGCCATATTCTGCTTTTCTTCCACAAAGATGATGGAGTTGGCTCGCGCGTAGGCGTTCAAAGCATCTTCGGATTTCTCCAGCTTGATCTTCAGTTCCACAAGTCGCTGGGAAAGCCACTCTGACGCGTCGGTGGCTTCATCCCACTTCACTTGCAGGTTTTCATACATGTAATCCTTGCAGAGTTCATTGGAGATGCGCGCCGCCAATACCGGGTCCTCGGAGTAAAAGGACACTTCCACAAGGTTGCTGCGGCGCAACGGGCTCACGTCGATGGAGCCAATGAAATTCGAGATGGCACTCCGGTAAGCATTCATCGAGTGGTCCGGCGGCTCGGGATCCGAGGGCTGTGGAATCCTATCCGGATTGCGTTCGATCAATCCGAACAACATCCGCCCCTTATAAAACTCGGGCAAGCGGTACAGTTTCAAACTATCGACGACATGTTGGGCCAGGCTTCGGCTCTGCAGAATCTCGTATTGGGTCCCGCGGTAGGCGTCGAGATCGAACTGATTGGCCTGAACCTGAACCGCGTCCTTAAAATCCAATACGTTCGGCTGCTCGGGGTTAATCTCGATTATAGTCTTCCCCTCGTAAATGGGCTTCTTCTTGAGCGTCCCGATCGCTACGGTGCTGAAGACGATCAAAAGGCAGGACAACACCAGCCATCGCCGCTTGGAAATGGCGTTCCAATAATCAAGCAGGGGCTGGACCTCTTCTGCTGAGACATCCAGCGTCTCGAAGGGCTGCCGCAGGTTCTGAGGGCCTGAAATTACCAGGCTCTGAGGGTGCTCGGTAGTAGTCGGGACTTCTGTGTTCGGCATTTATCACCAAGTGGGAACTGGGCCCTGAATTTCAATGGACTCCCCAAATGAGCCAAGCTGAGAAAGTGGATACGCTCACGTCGGCAGCCCGCGACAACGCGACCTTCTTTTTGCTGTCGGGAACATAGAGGATGTCATTCGCCGCCAACGTTAGGTCCTCTGCCTTCCCTTTCATGACCTTCGTCAAGTTGACTGGGATTTCGATCTTGGAGCCGTCCTGTCGAGTTCTCAAAATCCGAGCGCCCCCCCTTGAGGCCGTCCCCGAAAAGCCTTCCGCCATAGATATCGCCTGAATTACCGTTACCGTGGGCCGGTCGTCGAGAACAATCCCACCCGGCTTTTTGACCGCCCCGGTCACATAAACCACGTCGGCTTTACTCACAGCGACAGTGTCGAGAGGCTTCATTTCGATATTGAGGCCCGGATCCCGGGTGTAGAGCAGCCGATTGAGGTCAATTTCGATTTGGTCGGGCCCACGCAAGTGCATCCCGTCAGCCACCTGGAGATCCTGGAACCCGCTTTTGCGTGTGATCACCACGGTTCGGCCTGCGGCAGAGCTGGCCTTCTTGCCAAATCCTCCGGCCATAGAGAGCACTTCAATGAGGTTGCGCGGGCCTTTCAGATAATAGAGCCCAGGCTTTTCCACGGCGCCAATTACGGAGACAGGCCGTGCTTTGAATTCCTTGACAAATATCGATACCTGGGGATCTTGGAGGTAGCTTTCGCCCCACTGATCCGCCAGTTCCTGCCGAAGCTGCTCGGGAGTAAGGCCCGAGGCCGGAACGCGGCCAATCAAGGGAACGGAAATCTTGCCATCGGCAGCCACGCGGACGGTTTGCTTCAGCTCGGGTACGTTTAAGACCTCAACTTCGATCTCATCCTCAGGTCCCAGTATGTAATCGGAGCTCGCCGCGGCGGTAGCGGATGAGTCGGAGTCGCCCGGCGTATTCCCCGTCGTCGTATCCGTGTTGGCAGCGGGAGCGGGTACAGCCTGGGAGGCCTGCTGATCCGAGCTGCTCTGCGCGCCCGACGGCAGCGGAGTTAATAAAACCAGCAGCGATAAGTAGATTGTTAACCGCACAGACGGACGTCCCCAAAAACCCTTCATTTTCACCCCGATAGAATTAACTCGTTCCCCCGCGTCGACGCCTCGCCATGAGGTCAGCTTGCCTATACACGTGCGTGAAACCTCTGCTCTTTAAATTTACGCTTCACCCCCTCCGATGTCAAGTTGAAGCTGCACTACGTTGCAATTGACATGCCCTCGCCCGCGCCCCATAATAGCGTTGCGCTCTCAGCCAGACGGTTAGCTGGCGGATGACCACAGCCCCCCAGTTGACCCACGGGCTCAGAAAGGGAGCAACATTTGCCTTGGACGGGCGCCGTGCATGGGAGCCAACAAGGAGTTTGCCAACCTCTGAAAGGCAGCGGGGGTGGCGCTCAACGCTCTGTAGCACTAGTTCATGAGACGTTGTTATTTTGCGAAGATTTCTTCTTGAATTTGGAATCTTGAATTTCGCATCGCGGCTCTGCCGCGCTGTACCACGCCGGGAACGATGCCCTGGCGCCGCGATAGGGTCTATGATGGTTGCCGAAAGGTTGATTGGGTTTAACATGAAAACGATAGCAACAATAGCTTTGCTGTTTGCTCTTTTGATTCCTTTACCGGCTCTTTGTCAGAGCGGTTCTGAAGGGTTTGCTCAGATTACCACGCCAGCGCAGCTTCCCAACGCGCAAGCCGGTCACTCATACAGCGTCACGCTCACTGCGGTTGGTGAACCGCCTTATTCGTGGGGATTGCCGCCCGGCTCACAGTTACCGCCTGGATTGTCTATTATTCACAAAACTGGAGAGATCCTTGGTACACCCACCAGGGCGAGTGAGTATGTGTTCACCGTCAGGCTCATCGCCAAGTCCGGCAATGCGACAAAGACCTTTCATCTCACCGTGCACCAGTGAGTAGTGCGTTGAGGGGCAACTGTAAGCCGGGAAAAAGCACCGCCCCGCCGTCTTCCTAAGTACACTTAGCTACGTAGGAGGAACGAGCTATTTCACTGGGCTTGGGCCGCGGGTGTACTACCCGTCCGTGGTGTGGCTGCACTTGTTTCTTTGTTGATCAGGGGCTCCGAGAGCGGGCCATCACTCCTCAGCAGATCAGTCTTAACCTCGACCGTTTGATTGGCAAGCGGCTTGATGTCCGTCTCAAAGGTCTGGTAGCCGGGAAGCGCAATCTTGATCTGATGGGTTCCTGGCGCAACGAGCATCCCTCGGCCCATACCCTCAAACTCCCCCACGTGTCCCACGAAAAGGCCATCCACGAAAACCGCGGCCCGCGATGGCTTGACCACGACCTTGACTGTAGCCGTAGCAGCCGGGACTGCTGCCCTTGCGGCCTTCTCCATGACCACGTAAACGCACATCGTCTCCTGGGGCTGGATTTGCACTTGTTGGGTGAAATCCTGGTAGCCATCTTGGCGCACGGTAATTAGGTGTTCACCGGGCAAAAGCAGAAGCCTCTTCGATCCCTTGAGTTCCTTCAGGTATCCTACGTACTGGCCGTCGACCCAGACGCCGGAAGTCTTTTCAACTCCGGATTTTCCTGTCAATCGGACTTCTCCCATCACATCATTTCTTCCCGCATAGATGGCGGAGGGTAGAAGTAGAGCCGAAATCATAATCCATCCCCAAAGCCATGAATTTACCTTTCGGAATGCGTTTTTCATGGTGGTCTCCTTAACTCCAAGGCAAGCCGGGAATGTCTGAATCTCAGTCATGCCTTGGACCCTGGCGCGGGCTCATGCAATGCAGATTACGGTTGGTTACAGGTTCACCGGGAAAGACCCGTTGCATGAGCCTGGAAGCCGCGTCACCCCAAACAGAGCAGTATCCTTGCCAACCTCGTAAGCTGTTCCGCTTACAGGGGGTCCTTGAGTGGGAGTGGAAGCCACAAGTGTGCATAATGTGCAGGCTAAGGTAAGAATTGCGCGGTATCCTCGGTGCGAAAAGACCGGCGAATCATGGCTCGCGACACGGGTCTTGGCTAGAGCGTTGCGCCGGACGCCGACTGAGCTGGGCGTGTGCCGGGCGAAGCGGAAACGGTCAGAGCGGAAACGGTCAGGTACGCGTTTCTCCCGACAAGCAAGGAAAAATTGCGCTCTTCAAGGTGGAAAGCGCAACCTACGAGGAATTGCGCGATGCCTTGCGCACGCAGGGAATCTGGTAGCGTGGACATGCGACTTTTGGCCGGACGACGTTTCGTCTTGCCGGCGGGCGCAGATCTCTTGCTGGGCGGAGGCTGCAGAGTTCGGAATCGCGATCCTTCTTTGAACTCAAGTGTCAATTCCCTTTAGAGAATAACTTGTACTCCGCCCACCGGCGGCGTTTTTGACCAGGGCATCCTTCTCGATCAGATATTGGATATCACGTAGCGCGGTGTCATGTGAGCACTTCCCGATCTTCGCCCATTTCGTGGAGGTCAGCTTTCCCTCGAATCCGCCGAGCATGCGGTTGAGGACCAGGCGTTGCCGCTCATTGATGGCCGTGCCGGCAAGCCTCTCCCAGAACCGCGCCTTGCGCAGCACGCTGGCCAGGGTGGTTTCGGTCGCGTCAAAAGCGCGGTCGAGGCAGCCCAAAGACCATTCCATCCAGGGCGTGATGTCGAGCGTTCCCTTCTGCGTCCTCTCGAGGATGTCGTAGTAGGCTTTCCGCTCCTGCCGGATTTGCGCCGACATGCTGTAAAACCGCTGTGCGCTGTTTTCTGATTTTGCCAAAAGCCAGTCAGCAATCGCGCGTGCGATCCGGCCGTTGCCGTCGTCGAAGGGGTGAATGGTCACGAACCACAAATGCGCGAGCGCGGACCTCAGAACCGGATCCGTCCCGCCGGTCTCATTCGCCCACTCTATGAACCGCGTCATTTCGCGGTCAAGAAGAGCAGCAGACGGCGCTTCATAGTGAACTCTCTCTTTGCCTACTGGACCGGATACGACCTGCATCGGACCTTCCGCATCAGTGCGCCAAGCGCCCACCGTAATCTTGCGCATGCCGCTGCGGCTTGTGGGGAACAGGCCCGCGTGCCAGCCGAACAGACGCTCCTTGGTGAGGGGCTTGTCGAAGTTTTGCGTGGCGTCCAGCATCATCTCCACGACGCCTTCCACATCACGCTCGGCCGGGACCGCCCCGGCGATCTCCATGCCCAGCCGCCGCGCGATCGAAGAACGCACCTGTTCGGCATTGAGTTTTTCGCCTTCGATTTCGCTGGACTTCAAAACGTCCATGGTCAGCGTCTCGAGTTCCGCCTCCTTCTGCAAGGAAAAGCCAAGCGCCTCCATGCGCCCAAGCAGGCGCCCCTGCTTGTGGCGGAGGGCGGCGAGAGGCGCCGCGAGTACTTCCTGATTCCAATAGAATCGCGGCCAGTCCGGCAATTGGTGGATATATCGGCTCATTCTTCGCACCTCATGCGTAGAATATAGCACGTAATCTACGCATCACAAGATCAATCTACGCATCCCGTGCGTATATTATGGACAGTATTCTACGCACGGCACTAGCAAGGTTGCTGAAAAACCCTTGAAAACTGTCATTCTGAGCGAAGCGAAGAATCTCGCCCTGGTCTTCTTGGGGAGGTCTGCCTGGCGCAGAGCAAGATTCCTCGCTTCTCTCGGAATGACATTTCAGGGTTTCTGGGCGTTCGTCGGCTGACGAACATGAGCGACTGCACTTCGTGTATGCGCCACCCCCGCTTGCGCGGGGGCGACGAAGTTCTGACTTTCATCCGACTGGGCGGGCCGGCGGTCCATAGCCGCTCGGAATGACAATTGAAAGGGTATTGCACCCCGTTCAGGCAGGGGGCGAGCCTGTTGCGCGCTTTTCGCTTGACAAGAGCGCTGGCCAGTGATAGCCTATTGTGATGGTCGATGGGTGACGTTTTGTCGCCAGGGAGCGCGGGGACGGTCGGAACGGAAGGTAAAGGCCGGGTCGTCCGGGCGCGCGGGGGGAAAGAGGGATCGGGAACAAACAGAAAATAATACGATCGAAGCCAGTATGTTATTGAAAACACAAGGAGGGCATTGCAAAACGGAGCAAAAACGAACTCAAAACGAACCCAAAACGAGGCAATTTCGAGCCTCAAATGCGCCTATTCAACGCGAAAAGAGAGCTTTCTCGGCGCACGCCAGTCGATATGGCGGCACTCTGCCGCAAACCATCAGCCAGGTTGCGACCGGGCCGACCTGGGGCAGCCGATGAATCGAGAAAATAACAGAAACCGTGGGAACAAAGCCAAGAAGTTATTGAAAAGAAACGACTTGATTTTTTTGAATGCGCAAAACGAACCCAAATTTGAACCTACGGCCGACCTTCAGGCCGGCAAATGCGGGCCTGAAAGCCGGCGCTACGCCGAAAACGGGGCGCCACCCGCGAGCGGCCCCTAATCCGTCCATAACGACGGACGAAACTGGAAGGGGCACACGGCCTTGACCCCTACCCCACATCCAGTTTCACCCATAGAGGCGAGGCGCCGCCTCGCCCCTACATCTTCAGTGCCTGCCCGCACGCGATCGACGGATTAGGGGCGGCACAGTTCGCGTGTTTTTCCGAAAGCTGCTGGCGTATAATGGGTCTCTTTACACGCACAACTCGTGCCATTTCCTAAGGGACGGACAACATGCAGATTGCCATAACGCCGAAAGCTGTAAGGTGGTTGCTGATCGTCGCCGAGATAGCGGTTCTCGCGGTGCTCATCGTTTGGGTGGGCAGGGGCTGCGTCGCAGACATGCTCGCGAAAAAGCCAACCGCCGGCAATCTCGAACGCGCTATCAAACTCGATCCTGGCAATGCCGACTTCCAAATGCGATTGGGCAGTCTGTATGAATACAGCCCTGTCGATATGCAGGTTGGCAAGGCCGAAGAGGATTTCCGCCGAGCCACTCATCTTGATCCCTATGATCCGCAGACCTGGTTGGATTTGGCGGCTGCTTTGCAATTTCAGGGCAGGACGGATGAGGCCGAGGCTTGCCGGCGCCGCGTCGATCTGCTGGCCCCCAAAATCCCCTCCTATCAATGGCCCCTCGCCAATTTCTATCTGCTGCAGGGAAACACCGAGGAAGCCCTGCGTCATTTTAGGCTCGTGCTTGCCGGTACTTCGCAATATGACACGAACGTCTTCACCTTGGCATGGAAAGCCACCGACGACGCCGGGAAGATTCTGGAGGAATTGATTCCGGAGCGAGCTAAGACGGAATTCAATTATCTGAATTTCCTTCTTTCCCAGCATCGCCTGGATGATGCAGAGCCAGTCTGGAAGCGAATTCTAGATGGCAGCGAGGAATTTTCTCCAAAGGACGCTTCTCCTTACATCGACACCCTGATTGCCGGACACAAGCCGGAGGAGGCCTACCAGGTTTGGACTGATCTTCAAAATAGGGGACTGATTCGAAGTTCGTCGACGCTCTCGGGATCGAATCTCATTTTCGACGGAGACTTTGAGGACGAGTTTTTGAATTTTGGTTTTGCCTGGAGGATCATCCCTCTGGAAGGAGTTTATGCCGGCGTCGACAGCTCGACTTTTCACTCTCCTTCCCATTCCTTAATGGTCCAATTCTCGGGAAAGGACAACCTCCAGTTTGAACATGTTTATCAGTATGTAAAGGTGGCTTCGGGGCAAGCCTATCACCTTCAGGCGCTTATGAAAACCGAAGGGATCACCACCGACAGCGGGCCGCGCCTGGAAGTGTACGACGCGTATAACCCGAAGGTTCTCGACAAATTGACCGACGATCTCACCGGCACTACCGACGCTTGGACTACCTTGCTTTTGGATTTCGTTACTGGACCCAAGACCCAAATGCTCGTGCTGAGGCTAAAACGCTTGCCCAGCCAGAAGATCGACAATCTTATCGCGGGTAGAGTTTGGCTGGATGACGTCCGCCTCACTCCTGCGCAGAAATGACCGACCATCAAGATTTAAGCTTTTCTTGGAACTTTTTCACGCCTCGGAAGAAATACCCACTCAGGGCAAGCTTCGCCATGTTTTGATATGGCTCGCAGAATAAAAGCGTTGCCGCGATCTCAATCGGCGTGTTAGTCTCGGAGATGGGTAGGTACCTGTTTTACTCAGTTAACATACGAAATCTAGACCAATAACAATTTGCGGAGGAGTTTGCGATGCGTCGCACCGGTATGGCCGTGGAGTTGAATCCGAGCTCTGTCTTTTGCAATCAGTTCAGGCTTGCAGGTTGGTTTGCAGCGACGATTATTCTCGTCAGCGCAGCTTTCATGTTCGACTGCGGCGGAAGCTCGACAACCGCACCGAATGGGAACACGCCCGCCGCGGTCACAGTGTCCCTTAGTCCGCAAACGGCACAGGTGGCGCTCCTGGGGCAGACCCAATTCACCGCCACGGTGGCAGGAGGCAGCGCAGGGGTGACTTGGTCGGTGAATGGCTCGGCGGGCGGAGGTGTTACCCAGGGGGTGATCAGCAGTTCCGGGCTCTATACGGCGCCCACGACCCTTCCCTCGCCTAACACCGTTACGGTAACAGCGGCGAGCGCTGATAACTCGGCGCAGTCCGCATCAGCGACGGTGACGATTGTAAACCCGCAACCCGCAATTTCCTCGATTTCGCCCGCCATTATTGCTTTGGCAAGCGCGAGCACCAAGTTAACCGTACACGGAGCGGGATTTGCCTATGGGTCTGTTGTGGAACTGAGCGGCGTGGCGCTGCCGACCGTGTATTGGAATCCGGCCGGGCTCACGGCCACCATCCCCGCAGCCATGTTGGCGACGCAGGGGAGTCTGCCCGTGCTCGTGACAACACCGGGGCCGGGCGGTGGCACAAGCTCGACAGTCAACCTCGCTGTAATGCCAGGCGTGTTTGCTACCAATAACCCACAGGTGGCGATGTACGTCTACGCGGCAACGCAAACCGCTTCTGTCTCCGTGGAGTTTGGAACGGATACAACTTATGGCACGCACACCTGGGCGGTGAATTCTCCGCAGGGTGGTGGGCCGGTCCAGATTCTCGTCGCGGGCATGAGGGCGAATACCACCTATCACATGCGGGCCGATGTAACGAACGCAGACGGATCCCAGACGGTCGATCTAGACCATACGTTTACCACCGGCGCTCCTCCGGCTTCCCTCATCCCGCAGTTTACGGTAACGAACCCCAACGGACTCACGCCCAGCTCGGGAGCCATCATGTGGGATCTTACGGAAGAAACCAACTCCGATCAGCTGGATATTCTGGCCACCGATACTGCGGGGCATGTTATCTGGTACTACGATTACAGTTCTCCGGTGACTATTCCCCAGCCGATCAGGCTAATGCCCAATGGCCACATTTTGCTGAACTTGTCCGGTGATTCCCCCTCAAGCGCAGGCACCATCCGGGAAATTGACTTGGCAGGGAATACCATCAGCGAGTTTTCCGCGGCCCAAGTCAACAGTTGGCTTAACGCCGCCGGTTACAATATCACCATGGGCTGGCTTCACCACGATGTTCTGCCTTTACCCAACGGACACCTGATCGTGCTGCTTAACCACTACGTGAACTTTACAAACTTGCCGGGGCATCCCGGTACGACGCAGGTGCTCGGCGACGCACTGGTCGATCTCGATCAGAATCACAACGTGGCTTGGTATTGGGACAGCTTCGATTACCTGGACGTCAACCGTCAAGTCCTGAACTTTCCGGATTGGACGCACTCCAATGCTATTGTCTATTCGCCGGATGACGGCAATTTGCTCCTGTCCATGCGCGATCAGTCCTGGGTTATCAAGATCGATTACGAGAACGGCCAAGGAAGCGGCGACATCCTTTGGCGGCTGGGCTACCAGGGTGATTTCACGCTGACAAACGGCCAGAACCCGGATTGGTTCTATGCGCAACACTTTCCAAGTATCGTCAGCCCCAATAGCACGGGCACCTTCAGCCTGGTGGTCTTTGATGATGGTGACAACCGTGTTCTGGACTCCGCGGGTGATATATGCGGCGCTCCCGGTCAAATCGCCTGCTACAGCCGTGTTCCTATCTACCAACTCGACGAGTCTGCCTTGACCGCAACACTCCTCTGGCAGGACACTCTTTCTCCTGTTTACACCTTTTGGGGCGGCAGCGCGCAGCAATTGGCGGACACCGATGTGGCTTTTGGCATCACCGCGCCCTCGGACGACCCCAATGGAGCGCGATATATGGAGGTCACGAACGCTACTCCTCCGCAAGTCGTTCTCCAAATGGAAGTTTCGAACCACAACGCTTACCGTGCCGTTCTCATGCCCAGCTTGTACCCGGGCGTTCAGTGGTAGCGGCATCGGGAGATCGGGGATCGGACGATCGGGTGAACAGCAGTCAAAATGCGCCTGTTGTTTGTTCGGTTGAGCGCAGGCTCAGGTTTCCAGACAGGTTTCTGTTTGTTGACCCGATCACCGGATCAACCTATCCCACGTTGCCCTAACTGTGCGTTTTTCCCAGTATTCGGGATTTGTTCACTGCAAGAGTGGCAAACTCCCCATTTGCCGTCTCTCCCGACCCAGGTTCGAGCGCGCTCGCAACCAGCGTTCGTCTCCTGTGCAACGCTAACTCCCTGAAATCATTTGCTTGGCGAATCTTTTCCCCCCTTCCAAAAGCGTGGCGGACCATTGGATATGGCACCTAACCTGCTCCAAATGCAGGACGTGGCACCAAACTCCAAGTGTCGAATCGTTGACCCAATTCAGATGTCCGGAGGGCTAAAGGATGGCGTACGACGCGACGAAGATGCAGGACTGGCAAATATCGGAAGCGGCGGAACCCGGGATGCCGAGCCCCCGCGAGTGGCAGGAGCGATTAGGCCTTGAACCAAACGAGATGATCCCTATGGGACGGCTCGCCAAGCTAGACTTCCTCAGGATCATCGAGCGACTGAAAGACCGCCCCGATGGGAAGTACATCGAGGTGACGGCTATTACACCTACCCCCTTAGGCGAGGGAAAAAGCACGACTTCCCTCGGCTTGATCGAGGGTTTAGGCAAGCGCGGCAAGAATGTGGGCGGATGCTTGCGCCAACCTTCAGGCGGTCCGACCATGAATATCAAGGGGACAGCGGCTGGAGGCGGGAACGCCCTGCTGATCCCCATGACCGAGTTTTCCCTGGGTTTGACCGGCGATATCAACGACATCGTGAACGCCCACAACCTGGCTATGGTGGCGCTCACCGCTCGCATGCAGCACGAGCGAAACTATAACGACGAGGAGCTTCAGAAGCACAGCATCACACGCCGACTGGACATTGACCCCACCCGCGTCGAGATGGGCTGGGTCATGGATTTTTGCGCCCAGGCGCTGCGCAACATCATCATCGGCATCGGCGGCAAACAGGACGGCTACATGATGCAGTCTAGGTTCGGGATTGCGGTGAGTTCCGAACTCATGGCCACTCTTTCCATCGTCACGGACCTGGCCGACCTCAGGAAGCGGTTGGGAGAGATTACGGTGGCCTACGACAAGAAGGGCAATCCGGTCACCACGAGCGATTTGGACGTGGCCGGGGCCATGACGGCCTGGATGCGCAACTGCATCAACCCCACGCTTTGCTCGACCGCAGAGTATCAGCCTTGCATGGTGCATGCCGGCCCCTTTGCCAACATCGCCGTCGGCCAGTCTTCCATCATCGCTGACCGGTTGGGACTGAAGATGTTCGATTATCACGTCACGGAAAGCGGCTTTGCGGCGGATATCGGCTTCGAGAAGTTCTGGAACGTCAAGTGTCGCTACAGCGGTCTGAAGCCCAACGTCTCCATTCTGACGGCCACCATCCGGGCTCTCAAGATGCACGGGGGAGGGCCCAAGGTAGTGCCGGGTTTGCCGCTCCCGGACGCTTACACCAAGGAGAACCTCGAGCTGCTTGAAAAGGGTCTTCCCAACCTGCTTCATCACCTGTGCATCATACGTCGCTCCGGAATCAATCCCGTGGTTTGCATTAACCGTTTCCATACCGACACGGCTGAGGAAGTGGCCCTGGTGCGCAAGGCTGTGGAAGCCACGGGAGCGCGCTGCGCGGCTTCGGAGCACTGGCTCAAGGGCGGAGAGGGTGCCCTGGAGTTGGCCGATGCCGTGCTGGATGCCTGCAAAGACGAGAACCATTTCCAATTCCTCTATCCGCTTGAAACGAAGTTGCGAGACAGAGTGGCGCTGATCGCCAAAGTCGTTTACGGCGCCGACGGCGTTTCGTGGGCGCCGGAAGCGGAGGCCAAGGCCAAGACGTTCGAAACCGACCCCAAATTCGCCGATTACGCCACCATGATGGTGAAGACTCACTTAAGCCTAAGCCACGAGCCCACGCTTAAAGGTGTTCCTAAGGGCTGGACCTTGCCGATTCGGGACGTGCTGGTCTACTCAGGGGCGAAGTTTCTCTGTCCCTGCGCCGGCACGATCAGCTTGATGCCTGGAACTTCTTCCAGCCCGGGCTTCCGCAAGGTGGATGTGGATGTGAAAACCGGGAAAGTATCCGGACTGTTCTGACGCAGGGGCGGCCTTGGTGGCCGCCCTGGGGCAGCCGCAGCGGGTCGCCCCTATCACCCGAGCCGTTAAAGGAGTGACCTATGAGCGACAACGGAGAAGCACGGACCCCGAATCACTTGAGGCAGGCTCTCGAAAAACACGAGTTTTTCTGCACGGCGGAGCTTGTCCTGGGCCGCGACCACAATATGGCCGAGGCCGAGACTTTCGTCAAAGAAGCCGCGGCGGAACCCAAAGGGATCAAGATCATCAGCGTCACCGACTTGCCGAGCGGCAATCCGGCGTTGCCCCCGGAGGCCTTCGTCACGTTCATCCGGGAACGAGGCCTTACGCCCATCGCCCACCTCACGGCAAAGGACGGCAACCGTTCCTTCCTGGAGGCACGCCTTCACGGTCTGGCGCGGGAGGGCGTTGAAAACGTTCTGGCTCTAACCGGAGATGCTCAGAAGGAAGGCTTCGGCGGCAAATCCAAGCCAGTTTACGACCTGGACTCGGTGCTGCTGGTTTGGCTGATCCAGGCCATGCGGTCGGGTATCGAGTACAAAATGGGGCCGCGGACAGTCCAGAGCACGCCATTCGATTTCTTCCCCGGCGCCGTCGTGAATCCCTACAAAGTTAACGAGTCCGACCAGATGATGCAATTCTACAAAGCGCAACTCAAACTTACGGTTGGGGCGCAGTTCATCATCACCCAGTTGGGATACAACATCCGCAAGCTCAGCGAACTGAAGCACTACTTGACCCGCGAGGGTTTAGGCGACCGCCCCGTCCTCGCTAATGTCTACGTTCCCACCGCCAAGATTGCGCAGATGATGCAGGCGGGGGAAGTGGCCGGCTGCGTCATACCGGACGAGCTCATTCGGCGGCTCGAAAAGGAGAAGAAACCTCAACGCCTGGAGCGCGCGGCACTGATGGTCGCCGCCGCGAAATCACTCGGTTTCGCCGGAGCCCACGTGGGCGGGTTTGGCCTCACGCACAAAGACTTCATGACCATTGTCGAGCGGGCCGAGGCCCTTTCGGGCGAGTGGCGGAACAAGCTGGACGAGTTGATCTTCCCCTACCCCAACGAGTTCTACCTGCTGCCCCAGACGGCCGACGGCTTGAGTGACGGCACCGGCGAGTATCAGGTCACTCACACGAAACCGCACGCCACCTTTGTCCAGTGGCTGTCCAAGCAGGTACACCGGCACCTGATCGCAGAGGGTTCTTTCGGCCACCGTTTCTTCAGCGCCCGGCTGAAACCCAACGGGGACGGCGCCGCGGGGACTTCCTGGCGTCACGGCCTATGGTACTGGCTGCTGGAGCCTTCCACGCTTTATCGCAAGGCCACTTTGGGCTGCCGAAGCTGCGGCGACTGTCTTCAGGACCACCTCGACTACGCGGGCTGCTCAATGCGCTGGTGCTACAAAGAGCTTCGCAACGGCCCTTGCGGAGGTTCGAGAGTCGATGGAACCTGCGAGGCGCGCCCCGAGCAGCTTTGCATTTGGAACGTGATCTATAAGGGTGCCTTGGCCGTCGGCGACGATCCCCGGAAGTTCGCCCGCACCCTCATTCCACCCCGCGACTGGTGCTTGGACAACACCAACGCTCTGGCCAATCGCATGGCAGGGTTAGACAACGTCTGCAAGAGGAAAGATCTTCAGGCGGCGGTCCCGGCGCAGAAGGTATAATCGGGATTCTCTCTGTTCTCTGTGGCAGGGGCGCATGGCCATGCGCCCCTACGGATTGAAATCTACTTCTGCCAGGAGGAAGACTGATCGCGTGCTCATTATCGGCGAACTCATTAATTGCACCAGAAAGAAGGTCGGAGAAGCGGCGCAAAAGCGTGACGTGGAGTTCTTCAAGGAAATCTCCCTCAGGCAAGCCAACGCCGGGGCGAGCATGCTGGATGTGAACGGCGGCCTGCCGGGTCAGGAAATGGAAGTCCTGCCTTGGCTGGTGAATATCGTCCAGGAAACAGTCTCCATTCCACTCTGCCTGGACAGCGCTGACCCTGCCGCCCTGCGCCGCGCCCTGCCAATTTGCAAACAGCGCGCGATGATCAACTCCATCACCGATGAGCCGGCGCGCCAGCAGGCCCTGCTGCCGCTTCTGAAGGAGTTTCGCCCTAAATTGATCGCATTGTGCCTGGGCGAAGCGGGGCCACCCAACACCTCGGCCGAGCGCGTGTCGACCGCCAGCCGCCTCGTTGACCGGCTGACTGCGGAAGGATTCGTCCTGGACGATCTATACGTCGATCCTTGCGTGCTCCCCGTCAGCACCGGGCCGGAACACGGCAAAGCGCTCGTGGAGGCAACAGGTCTCATCAAAGCCCGCTATCCGGGCATCCACGTCAGCGCCGGAATCAGCAACGTCTCCTTCGGCCTTCCGATGCGCAAGCTGCTCAACCAGGCATTGCTCTTGTTGTTGATGGCTCAAGGCCTGGACACCGCCATCGCGGATCCCTGCGACCCGCAATTGATGGACAATATTCGCGCCGCCGAGGCCCTGCTGGGGCGCGACGAGTTCTGCGCCAACTACATCCAGGCCTTTCGTGATGGAAAACTGGGTGGAGCGTAAAAGCAGAAAGCAGAAAGCAAAAAGCAAAAAGCATTGTTCGGTTAGATGGTCAAGGAATCAGCCCTAGTTCACGTCCTAGCCCTTTCCCCCTTGGGGGAGATGGTGGACCGCACCGGCGCTTTCATCAGTCCGTCAGCCGACGGAGACGGGTGAGGGGGCAGCCTGAAAACTGAGAACTGAGAACTGAGAACTGAAAACTGATAGCTGACGGCTGAAAGCTGATCGCTGGAGGAAAATCGTGGCAGCCACAATCCTAGATGGAAATAAGATTCGCGACCAGATCAAGGCGGAACTCGCCGAACAGATTCATGACCTGAAACGCGCCGGAATCACGCCGGGGCTGGCGGCGGTTCTGGTGGGTGTGAATCCTGCTTCACAAATTTACGTTCGCAGTAAAGTGAAGACCTGTGAGTCCCTGGGGCTTTACAGCGAAAAAATCGAGCTGCCCGCCGACACCACACAGGAGCGTTTGCTGGCGTTGGTGGATTCGTTGAATCAGCGTGACGAAATTGATGGCATTCTCATCCAACTGCCGCTGCCGCCCCAAATCGATTCCAAGCGTGTACTCGAGTCCGTGGACCCGGCCAAGGATGTGGACGGGTTCCATCCCATCAATGTGGGCCACCTCGTTGCTGGAACCCCTGGCTTGGTTCCCTGCACGCCTGCGGGAATCATCGAGATTCTTGTACGCAGCCAGATTCCCATCAAAGGCGCGCGCGCCGTGGTGGTGGGACGCAGCGACATCGTGGGAAAGCCCGTGGCCATGCTGCTGCTTCACCAACATGCCACGCTGACCGTTTGCCATTCGAGGACGCGCGACCTCCCGGCCGTAGCGCGCGAGGGTGATATCCTGGTGGCCGCCATGGGCAAGCCCGCCTATGTGACCGGCGATTTCATTAAACCCGGCGCTATAGTGATCGACGTCGGCATCAATCGTTTGACCTCCGCCGACGAGATTCGCCGCATCTATCACGATCCCTCCGGCCCGCTCGCCGACCTTGCGGCCAAAGGGTCTGTCCTGGTGGGTGACGTACAGCCTGAAGACGTGAAGGAAAAGGCAGGCGCCTATACGCCTGTGCCCGGAGGCGTCGGTCCGCTCACCATTGCCATGCTGATGTCGAATACCGTTCGTGCCGCGCGCCTGCGCCGCGGGTTGCGTGCCCAAGCCGCTTAAACGCGGGTGGCGCGGACCCGCGGAGTGGCTCATCAACGGCGAAAACCGTAATGGCAAAGCTGGGAACCTACAAACGTCCCGTCATCGTCCGGGTCCAGACGATTGAGCGCGCGGAAGAGATCGCTGCACTATGCCATGATTACGGCTGGCATTTCATTTCAGGCGTGGAACCCGACAAACCCGAAGACATCTCAGACGTGGAAGAGCTTCTGAAGCGTGTTCACAAGGCTGAAAACAAAATAACTGGTCCCCAGCAACCACCGCGCGTAAGTCCCAACGATTACTGCCCTTGCGGAAGCGGTAAGAAATTCAAGAACTGCTGTGGCATTTCGTGAGTGGCCAATGACCACCGGCCAGAAAACAATTCTCGCCGTTGCTGCAGCCGTTCTTGCGGCGTACAGCGGGGGCACGTATATATTCAGCCTGCACGGCCCCCTGGATGCTTTGGGCCAGCCGGCAGGCACGGCGTCAAAGACGCTGGAATTCGGCGGCCGCACGCGCACCTACCTGGTTCACCCTCCCAAAGGTTACGAGCGCAAATTGCCCCTGCCCCTGGTCCTGGTATTGCACGGCGCCATCCAGGGCGCCACCAACGTCGAACGCATGTCCGGCATGAGCGCAATGGCCGACAAGGAAAACTTCCTGGCTGTTTATCCGAATGGCACGAGCGGCTCCGGCCTGGCGCCGACGTGGAATGCCGGCGCCTGTTGCGGCTACGCGCAGATGAACCAGGTGGACGATGTCGGCTTTTTGCGCGCCCTCATCGACCGGCTCGGGCACGATTACCCGATTGATCCGAAACGCGTTTTTGCAACCGGCATATCAAACGGCGGAATGATGTCCTACCGGATGGCTTGTGAAATGGCGGACAGGATCGCGGCCATCGCGCCGGTGGAAGGCGCTCAAGATGTGGAATGCCGGCCTTCGGGGCCCGTCTCGATCCTCATCCTTCACGGCACGGCAGACTCTCTGGTCCCGTACAACGGCGGCACGACGCCGTTTCAGCTCGGTGCGAAACGGTCCGACTCGTCTGTTGCCTCCACCGTATCGTTCTGGGTGAAGCAGGATAGCTGCGCGACGACGCCCGAGCGCCAAGAAACGAACCAACTGCGGATTGATACCTACACCGGCTGTAAAGATGGCGCCGGCCTCACGCTCTACACCATCTTCGGCGGCCGCCACATGTGGCCCGGCACGATGCTCAGCCGTAATAGCATTCCTGCCACCGATATCATGTGGTCGTTCTTCGCGGCACACCCGAGAAGGCAGTAGGCAGGTGGGCAGATGGGCAGATCGGCAGTAGGCAGTTCGCCGGGGGAGTCGGGATGATTGGATAGCCCTCTGCCCAAGGGAGAGGGCTATTGATTCGTCTCCACTCCCACTGCCTGCCGCCCGCAGCCTAGCTGGCTACCTGCCCATCTGCCGACCTGCCCATCTGCCCATCTGCCTACCTGCCCACTGCCAGCATCGCCGGTTTCAACGTCCAAGCCTGCAGCTTGGCGAGCGCCATTAATTGCGGCGCGTCGAAGCCTTCCGGAAAGATGACCCAATCCCAGAGCTTTGGCGAATCGTCGGCGACGTAGCGGGCCGCAGCCAGGCGCGCGGGCGGCAAAGTCACGTAATTCGGCAAGGTGTGCGTCTCCAGCAAGGCGCGCGTGGTCCGGGCGAGAGCTACCAGGTAGCTTTCAGGCGGGACGGGCTTACTGCCCATCCAGACCACATTCGGAATCTGGCCGTTCTTTTCGAGAAACCCGGCGACATCCTGAACACTGCGCGAGAACTGGCTCCATGAGACATTCATGTCGTCTGCCAATTCAGGGGCGGCAAGCGCGGGACCATACGGCGTCCCGCTCAGTAGGACAGGCGCTGCCGGTTGTTTCCGCACCGTGCGAGCGACGTATTCGTTGAGCAGCGCGAACTGCTCGCTGGTGCTCAGTGCATAGTCGCCGCGCACCTGGAATAAGACATCGGGAGCAACCTGACCTGCAATATCACCCAGTTCGCGTTCCGGGAAGCTGCGGCCTTGCGCGCGGTCAGGCATCACGCCCAAAGCCTCAGAAGCGGTGATGAAGCGGACGTTCGGGAAGGATTTTACGTAATGCACAAGGTTCTCGAGGTAGTTGAAGTCACGCTCAATCTGCGCGGGATCCTTCATGGGGGGCTTCTGCCAATCATCTCGCGGGGGATTTGCTCCATGCGCAAAGTTGACGCTGTCCCAGAACTCGCGGTGGATGAACTCGCAGGGGTGAAAATAAATGCTCACCACCCCGCCTGAGGGAGAGAGTTCGTCATAGCTTGCTCTAAAGTTGGCCTCGGCCTGGTCCAGATTCGACCAATCCTGGTTGGGGCGAAGGTCCGATCCCGCTTTGATGTTGAAGATATTCAGCAAGCCGCCGTACCAAAACGGCTTGCCGTCGAGTCCCACGTGCGAACCGTCGTCGAGGTAGACTCTCACGCCCCAGGATTTCAGCGCCGGAAAAGCCTGCGGCGCCCAGGAACTGCCGGGTTGTCCATAGCAGGTGGGCGCTTTGCCGAAAATACGGCGCAGGTCTTCGAAGCCGGGCCGCTCGCGGCGGGTGAATTCCGCCGCCCCTTGTTCCCAATCGAGCTTCGATTCATACTCCGCCGGCGTAGGGTGCTGGCTGTGGGTATTAGCGTGGAAGCCGATCTCGTTGCGTCCCAGCGCTTCAATCACGTCGCGACGGCCGCGCCGCTCGAGCGTGCGCCCCTTTTCACCCACCACCTTGAAGGTGGCCCGAACGCCTTCCCGGGCGAGAATCTCGGTGATGCGCTTGGCCGCGTCATCGCTCTGGGGCAGAATATAATCCTCAGTATCGAACCACAGGACGACATACACGTTGCCTGCGGGAGGTGGCGCGGGCGTCTCGCCCGCTGTCGCGGGAGCGTCCCGCTCCCGCCGCATCGCTTCAGCAGCCGACGGCTGCCCAAAGCAAACGCTAAAAAGCACGACCAGCAGAGCCCACCGGCCAAGATTCGAAACTCGAAACTCGGCGCTCCAAAATCGTCGGATCTTCTCTCCCGATACGCGTGTCCACATTATCCGTCGCAACCAACTGCGAAAACCCCGAGTGGTCATCCTCTTTGGCCCTCCCAAGGCTGGCATTATAAACCAGGTGCTCGTTACCAGTGCCCGGCACTGGAGGTTTATGCTAAGCTCATCGTTCTGACGGAATAAGCCCTCTCGCTCGCCGAGGGCTTATTCTCCCGATCACCCGATCATCCGATCACTCGATTCATAACGGGGAGACGAGTATGAATTCGTTCAGAGAACGAGTCGCGCAAGGGGACATTCTGATTTCCGACGGAGCCATGGGCACTTTCCTGCAAGCCCGCGGCTTGCAGCCCGGCGAGTGCCCGGAAGAGTGGTGCATTTCTCACCCCGAAGTGGTTAAAGGCATTCATGCAGCTTATCTCCTTGCAGGTTCGGACATCCTGGAAACAAATTCCTTTGGCGGGACCAGCTACAAACTGAAACCCTACGGTCTGGCCGGCAAAGTACGAGAGTTAAACCTGGCTGCGGTGGCGCTTGCGAAACAGGTCATCGCCGGCAGGGGTTACGTTGCAGCCGCTGTGGGCCCCACCGGGCGCATCGTCGAAGAGGAGGGTGGAGACGCGACGCCGCAAGACCTCTACGAGGCGTTCAAGGAGCAAGTGGCGGCTTTGGCGGAAGGCGGCGCGGACGCGTTGTGCATTGAGACCATGGGGTCGCTTGCCGAAGCGCTGCTGGCAATCAAGGCGGCCAAGGATTGCACCACGCTTCCAGTGATGTGCACCTTCACCTTCCAGGCCGGGGCGCGCGGTTTTCACACCATGATGGGCGTGACGCCGGAACGAGCGGCGCGAGAGGCGGCGTCGGCCGGAGCGGACATCGTCGGCTCGAATTGCGGCAGCGGCATCGCCAACATGATCGAGATCACACGCCAGATGCGGGCTGCACAGCCGCATACGCCCATTCTTATTAATGCCAACGCCGGAATGCCGGTTCTGGAGGAAGGGAAAACGGTGTTCAAAGAAACCCCGGAGTTTATGGCCTCCAAAATCGGCGACCTCATCAAAGCCGGCGCGCAAATCATCGGCGGCTGCTGCGGCACCACCCCGGAGCACATTGCCGCAATGGCGAGGGTGGCCAAGGCGGGCCATCAAGCTGACAGTCAAAAGTCGACAGTCAACAGTTAAAACTTCGTGTTCAGTGGGGAGCGAGTGGGTGGCGCACACCTGTCTTGTAGGTCCGTGGCCCTTGGGCAGAGTCGGTGAGAAGAGCCTCAGACCCTGAAAAACAGTTCTGTGCTATTTGCTTGTCTGGCCGCAGATCTGCGCTCCGCGCCAGCCTGCGAAAATCGACAATCGACCATCATCAATCTTCAATCAGTGTGTTACGCGGCTGAGTGGAACTTCGGCCCCTCCTTGCTTTTTGCTGAGCTCCGCGGCCTGCATGAACGCGAACATCTCCAGCGTTTCATCGGCGTTGACGGGGGGAACTCGCGTGTGCATGAACTTCGCAATCTCAACCAGCAGTGGCCGGTAACTAAATGGTTTGGGTTCGGAGTTGACGACCGTTTTGTCAGTGAACGCGGTTATTCCGTAGGCATAGAGCCCTTTGCGAAACCCTCTCATCACGCCCAAACGCCCGCCCGACCATCTTCCCACCACGACGTCCTCATCGTCTGTGTTCATGTGGCTGACGGCCTCACATCCTGTCCCCATGAGTGTGAAGAGTATCTCCACGCCATGGATGCCGTACCACATCAAGTCAGGGTGGTGAGGCTCTGTGGGCGAGGGGCTGTAGACACTGTAGGTCAAGACACGCCCCGGGCCCTGAAGGTTCTTCAGCCGCTGGGTCTCTTCCCAGTACCTCAGTGAAGAAGAACTGAACCACGGCACCCCCGCTTGGCTCGCCAATCGCGCGATCTCCTTCGCATCCTGGTAGCTCGCCGCGAGAGGCTTGTCGATGAAGACCGGCTTGCCGGCGGCAAAAGCAGCCTTCGCCTGATTGAGATGCGTGCGGCCGTCGAGACTTTCCAGCAAGACACCATCCACCATGGCGCAGAGTTTCGGAATGCTATCCACGACTTCGATCTTCCACTTGTCGTGCAATTCCGCGGCGTACTTGTCCACTCGCTCCCTGCTTTCGGTGACGTCCGGACTGCCTCCCTTATAGGCAGCCACCACGCGCACCCCGGGGACGTGCTCGGGGTCGGAGGCGTCATTGAAGATTCGACTGAACTCGATGACATGGGAGGTATCCGTACCGATGATTCCGACACGAATCTCGGAGCTGGCTGCCTCCTGCGCGCTTCCCATCGAAACGGCAAGCAATAGCGTCGATACGCCCCAAACCGCTTTCCAGCAGACACAATGCAATAGTAATCTCATGGTCTCCTCTTCTCGTTCATTCGCTCATTCATTCAGGGGACACTCTACCAGCACCTCTTCGCAGGGGCAACCCTTCTGGTAGCCTTGGAGGCCGAAAAGTCTCTCCCCAGCAATCGGAATTGAACGGCTAATCCTGAACGAAATGAGCTTAAAGCTGCATCGGGCTGGCGGAGTGGAGTATCATAATGCTAGGAAGAGCCCGCTGATTGAGTGGGTGCAGGAGATCGTGTAATGGGTACTCTACAAGAAGTATTACAGAAAGCCGTGCGAGAGGGCGAGCTCTATGAAAAGCTGGAGCGCGGCTTCGTGCGCTGTTACGCGTGCGGGCACTGCTGCCGCATCCCGGATGGCCAATTGGGGGTGTGCAAGGTGCGGTACAACCAAGGTGGGAAACTGCTGGTGCCCTGGGGCTATGTGGCGGGCGCCCAGTGTGATCCCATCGAGAAGAAGCCCTTTTTCCACGCCTACCCTGGCACATTGGCTTATAGCTTCGGGATGATGGGTTGCGACTTGCACTGCGCCTACTGTCAGAACTGGGTGACCTCACAGGCTTTGCGTGATCCGAGCGCCGTCTCGCCGCCCCTGCGCGCGACGGTCGAGGGACTCGTGCGGGAGGCCTTGGAACACGGCGCGAAAGTCGTCGTCAGCACCTACAATGAGCCGCTCATCACGAGCGAATGGGCCGTGGCGGTTTTCAAGGAAGCGCGCGCCGCAGGCCTCACCACCGGATATGTCTCGAACGGCAACGCCACCCCGCAGGTACTCGAATACCTGCGGCCCTGGGTGGACCTTTATAAGGTGGACCTGAAAAGCTTTGAGGACCGGCATTATCGGCAGCTCGGTGGGCGAATGCAACCCATCCTCGACACCATCCGCAGTCTGCACGAGATGGGATTTTGGGTGGAGATCGTCACCCTGATCGTGCCCGGATTCAACGACTCAGACGACGAATTGAAGCGTATGGCGGAGTTTCTGGCCGGCGTTTCGCCCGACATCCCCTGGCATCTTACGGCCTTTCACAGGGACTACAAGATGACCGAGCCGGAGGACACCGGTTCGCGTACGCTGGTGCGGGCTGCCGGGATTGGCAAGGCTGCAGGCCTGCGTTTCGTCTATGCGGGAAACCTGCCTGGCCGGACTGGTGAACTTGAGAATACCTATTGTCCTGATTGCCACGAGCTTCTGGTGGAGCGTGTGGGGTACCACGTCCTCGATTATCGGCTCACGGCGACCGGCTCATGTCCGGGCTGCGGCGCTGCTATCCCCGGACGCTGGGGGGCGAGTTTCCAAGGCCAAATTACCGACCTTCCTTACCTGCCGCGCTCCCAGAGTTTCGACCGCATCCGCCCCAGCCGTCGCTGAGAACTGCTTCGAGCTATGGCAATCAATCCTCTCATCCGACAGCTCGGGTCGCGGGGGCGGCCCTTGTGGCCGTCCGCAGGCAACCACAAGGGTTGCCCTTACGGCTCGGGTGAAGGGGTGCGCGGTTTAAGCGGGGGGGAGTCCTTAGCGCAGCCCGTAGAACAGGTATCCCGGCCCCACTCGCATGTTGTGCATGAGGGAGGCGGGCGAGACGGCGGCGAGGAGTAATCCTCCCACGGCCTGGGCCAGAGCGATGGGCCAGATGTTACGATGCCGCGCGAAGATTTCGGCGAAGACAAATCCGGCCACGGTCGTGGCGACCATGAGGATCGGATTGGGGATGTGAGCCGAGCCGAAAATGACTCCCACCAGAAGCGAACTCAGGTGACGATTGTGAATCGCTTCCATCAGCCGGTTATGAAAATAGGATTGCGCGAGGTACTGCTGAAAAGCGCACCAGGCGCCGTATCCCAGGAAGGAATACAGGGCGTGCCAATTCAGCGGCACAATCGCCAGAACATGCCGCGCAAACCCGAAGGCGAGCAGCGGAACGTAGAAAGCCAAGGCAATAGGCAAGACCAGTTGAGCGCTCTCTCGCACTTCGCCAAACGTCAGGCCCAGGCTTCGCAAAGTGTCTCGGTGCACCACGTGGCTCACCAGGATGATGCCCCAGAGGACCATCCAGGTGTGGGGATAAGTGTGCTGCCAGCGCCAGATATAGGTGAGAATCCCGGCGTAGATCAACAATGCTTCCAGGGCCGAAAGAATCGGCGACCAGGAATGGGGTAGACTAGTAGGTTCGAATGCTCCCTCTGAGGTTACCGTGCTCACTAAATCCATTCTAGTCCAAACCGTCCAACGTGGCAAAAGCCGCCGCTGCGTCCTGATTTCACTCATAGCGTCGCCCTTTAGCCCCACACTTGCCGACCTCAAGGTCGGCGCTACGCGGAAGTCAGGACGTCGCCAAGCCCCGCGCCTCCTTTTGTCGGCGCTCGCGCTGGCTGCCTTGGTCTTCACGACTCCGCCCAGCACCCCTGCGCAAGTTTCTTCCAATCTGCCGCGCGAGCGGCACGTGCTGGTAGTTTCGGTGGATGGGATGGGCGCCAGCCTCTACCAGCTTCTTGCTGCGAAGGTTCACATTCCCAACCTGGCGCGGCTCCGCAAAGAGGGAAGCTACGCCGAGGGCGTAATGGGAGTTTATCCCACCGTGACCTACCCCTCGCACACGACAATCGTTACAGGGAGAATGCCGGCTGAGCACGGCATCTATTCCAATTTATCTTCGCGCGAGGCGGGCAAGAACCCCAGTGACTGGTTCTGGTTCGCCAAGGCCATCAAGACGCCCACACTCTGGGACGAGGCGAACGCCCACCGGTTGAGCAGCGGCGCAGTGTTCTGGCCGGCCACGGCAGGCGCGCCCATTCATTGGGATATTCCCGAGATCTGGGATCCCCAGAAGCCTCTCCAGGTGGATCCGGTTTACGTCGCCAAGTACGCCACGCCGGGGCTCCTGTTTGAAGCTCTTTTGGAAATCGGACCGCCGAAAGCAGGCCAGGAACTTGATGTGACGCGGGCTCGCCTGGCGACCTTCATCCTGAAGAAATATAAGCCCGACCTTCTTTTGGTTCACTTGTGCGATCTGGATGGAGTTGAGCACCAATTCGGTCCCAACAGCTCGCAGGCCGCCGCGACGCTGGAGAAGATCGACGGCCACATCGGCGAACTGCTTGCCGCCGACGAGGCTGCCGGACTAGCCGATTCCACGGACGTGTTCGTCGTTTCTGACCACGGTTTTCTGCCCGTCGGCGCGGAGATCCAGCCCAACGTGCTGCTGGTGAAGGCGGGGTTGTTGACCGCGGATGAGGAGGGGAAGCTCACGGGAGGGCGAATCGCCACACTCGCCAATGGAGGATCGTTCTTCATCTATTGGCCCCAGTCCCATGACCTTCGCTCCGAGGTCGGCGAGGCCCTGAAGCCCTTGCGCGAGTCGGGCGCTCTCTGGGGCGTTCTCGACCGCGCGGCGCTGAAAGATTTGGGTGCAGAGCCCGCCGCGCAGATGGCGCTCGAAGCCTCGACAGGTTACGAATTCGGGAGCGGCGCGGCCGGCGACGTGATCTCATCGGGGAGGAAAATCACGGGAACCCACGGCTACCTGCCTTTTCGCCGCGAACTGGAATCCTCCTTCATCGCGTGGGGACCGGATATCAAGCCCGGAGTGGATTTGCACACGATTCGCATGACGGAAATTGCTCCCACCATCCTAAAGGCGATGGGCATCGACGACCCGAACTTCGGCGACGAGCCGCCCCTGGTGGAGATTTTCAAATAAAGAATGACAGGATTCGGGATTCCGGCGTCAGGAGAAGAAACCAGCGGCAGTGAGCGGTTTTACGCCTGCTTGATCCCCGATCTGATAGCCAACCTTGAGGACTAGGGACAAGTGAGACCAGTGCTTGGGAGCCCACCTCGGCACAAACGGTTGGTTTCCGGAAGAACTCCGCCTCAGTTCGCGCCGATTAAGGCCATGATGTTGTCCACGGAGTCGAGTTCGTTCTGATTGAACCCGCGTTCTGCGAAATCAACTCCGTACTTCTCCTCCAGAAACACCACCAGTTCCAGCGTGTCGATGGATTGCAGGCGGCCGCTCGTCATCAGCAGGTCGCTGTCCGCAAAACCATCCACGTCGCCCTTGTGGCGAAGCAAGTCTGCGAGGAAATCTCTGAGCTTATGTCTGTCGTCCATAATCATCCAGTTTATCTGACCAGCGGGAACAGATTCCAGAAAAATGCAAAATGCATGTGGAGGCTGTCCGTCCTCCCTGTGTAATCGAAGACCTCCAACAAGCAAAAGAAGACGATTACTCCGACGCATGCGATGACCCGGCAGTAGAAGGGTAGAGTTGCGCGCTCGATCTTCTTGCCTCGCAGTTGTGAGATTACGATTCCGACGCCCAGCGCCAGTGAGTAAACTGCATATACACGAAAGCCGGCGATCGCCCCCCACAGGCCGAGTTGAAATACGTAGTGAATATCCCGGCAGAAGTGATACAGCAAGTTGCCAAACGTAGCTGCGGCCAGGGTTGCGGCAGCCAGGCGCAGCCGGCGATATTTCTTGAAGTACCGTACGTAAACCGGAAAGAAAAAGAAATCCACCAGCAGTTCCTTGAAGTAGAAGTAATAGCGGTTCCAGAACTCGGCAATGTTCGCCGAGTATAAGGGCTTGAACGTGTTTCTCAAGATCCTGAATCCCGCCATGCGGCAGCACGCCACGACGGTGTTACCTCCGATGGTCGTTCCCAGCACCACCAAAATGAAGTGCGATAGGAGAATTGCCCAGGCCAGGTACGCCGGCACTGTTTTGCCCGTCGCAACCTGCTGAAGCGCGTCGTCAAGGGTGGGGACGCTAAGATGCGGAAAAGGAATATGGTGAGACTGCCAAAAGGTTGCCAGCCGGTGGGGAAGTTCTCCATAAACGAAAGAATGGAACACAGTCTGGACGACGTTCAGAATCACCAGCCAGAACAAAAGCTTGATCGCCTTCAGTTGAGTAACGGCCAGGTCCTCCGCCGTTCGTGCCTCGACTCTGCGGAGGAAAGCCGCTCCTTTGCCGATCGGTGTCGGCGAAACTCGATTCCCGATCCAGAACGGGAGAAACGTGCCGATTTGATAGCGATAGGGATCAGGCGCTTTAGATGTGTAGTCGGCGACAGCGTAGGCGAAGAACCATAGGTAATTGCAGACGATGGCAAGCAGCATCCAGGCCGCGACTCGAGGGACGCCGTGCGGAGCGGCCCTGGCTGCCACGAGCAAACACACGTAGGAGCCCACAAGCAAGAGAACCGGCCGCCGGCCGAGCAGGTTGTGCCGGTGCTGCCCAACGATCTTGAGGTACAAGCCCAACGCGCAGAATACAGCCACTAATGCCACTGCGGCCGCCACTGTAAGCGTCGGGCCGGTCCGAATGCCCTGCCACGACGCAACCCAGCGGATAAAATCAAGCTTCAGCAAGGACCCCGCGTGGCGTACCAAGTAGTATAGAGTGGCGGCGCTGACCAGCAGTCTGCGATGCTGCGGGAAGAAGCTCAGGATGCCGACAATCACCGCCAATTCCACGACGGGTGTTCTGATTGACCCAAACGGCATGCGAGCGAGTCGAAGCAGAACGGCAAAGGCGGCGACGGCCGCCACCTTCCCGGCCGGGGTCTGCGCAAATGCGATGAGCTTCGGGTAGGTATCAAGCTGAGGGACGATTCGCATGAATAGGTTCGCAGCTACTCGCGCTGCGCGGGTTCAGAGAACTTGCCCTCCTCCAGCATTCGAACCAGCGCTCTCCGATCGATTTTTCCACTCGCTCCCCCCAACGGGAGCGACTCCAGGTAGTGCACTTGGCTCGGCACCATATAGGGAGGTACGCGTTTCTTCATCCCCTCGCGGACCTGCGCGGTGGACACTCCGGGCGCGCAGTGAAAAGCCGCGATGCCGCTGGCGCTTCCGCCTTGCAGAGGCCAGGCGACCGCGGCCACCAGATCGGTGCCTGTAATCCCGCGCAAATGAGCCTCCACATCTTCCAGTTCGACCCTGTTACCCAGCACTTTGATCTGGTTGTCAATGCGGCCCAGGTGGTGCAGGGTGAGATCAGCGTCCTGATAAACCAGGTCGCCGGTAAGATACCAGCGCTGCCCGCGCAGAACCGGAAAACGCGCGGCGGTCAGATCCGGGGCGTTGAAGTACCCCTCGGCCAGTTGCTTGCCCGCCAGCGCCAGTTCTCCCGGCTCGCCTGCCGGCGCCGGTTCAAGATTCGAGTTCAAGACTGCGGCCTCCGTGCCGGGAAAAGGTCTTCCGATAGCAACCATTCCGCGCTCTTGAGTAACCTTGGGAGGGTTGGTGAGGCGCTGGGCAATGCAGATCACCGTAGCCTCGGTCGGCCCGTAGACGTTGTCGACGACGCTGTTGGGGGCGGCGGCCTGCCATGCCAGTGCGGTAGCGAGCGGTAAGGCCTCGCCGCCAAACAGCGATCGGCGCAGGTGAGGAAAAGCCCCGGGAGTAAGCATGCGCATGCGGTCCATAAACGCCGCGGTCGAGGGAGCGGAATTCCAGCTCGTCAGCCTCTGCTCCTTGAGGAATTTTACCGGTCCCATGAGCTGTTCGGCCGGACACACGCAGAGAGTGGCGCCCACATTCCAGGTGATGAACATGTCCATGGCGGAGCCGTCGAAGGCAAGGTCGAAGACCTGCGAGACGCGCTCGTCCGGCTGAATCTCGTAGCGCTGCTGCATGACGGTGGTCAATTGTTTGATGTTGGCGACCGGAACCATGACCCCCTTGGGCACGCCGGTCGTGCCGGACGTGAAGATCATGTAAGCTAGCTGTCTTTCGCCTACAACCGCCGGCCGATCGAACGGGTCGAACCTGGGCAGATCGTTATATTCGGTCACCCGCAGACCGGCCGATGCCGCGGCGGCCTTCGGCCCTGGCGGCGGATCCCCCGCCAGCACCAGCCGAGGACAGGCCCCGGCCACTTCGCCCTGCAGCCGCCCGAGGCCGGCTGAGTCCACGACGAGAGCGTCCGGGCGGATCAGCTTCAGTAACTGAATCAGTCGATCGTCGGGCGTCTTGGGATGGATGGGAATGTAGGCTCCACCGGTCCAAAGGGTTCCGATTATGCCCGCATACGCTTCCAGGCTTCGCGAGGCCAATATTCCAACTCGAGTCGCCCTGCCGCCCGTCTGCGACCTTAGCCATGACGAAACTCTCTGCGCAAGAGCCGCCAGATCACCATAGGAAATCGTGGTGTTGCCAACCACGAGTGCTTGCCAGCCGGGCCGAACTCGAGAATGCTCGTAGAATGGTAGTACGGCATTGAAGTTCATTGGGCGAAATAGTCCATCCTCATTTTGGGAGTAATAAACTTGCGCTTGGTCCATTGTATCAGAACCTGATGGTTCCTTTGAGCAAAAATCCGGGTTCCGGCTTCCCGCAAATCACAGGAGCAGGGCCGCAAGAGGCTGGGAGCCAACTGCGAATCTGGACAACCGTATCTGGCGAACTGCCCCGTGCGGCAGGCGGAATCACACGGGAGCATAAAACCGCCCTACGTCACACTGGCCTGAGGCGGCTTATTCTCCGTTTCCTGTTCGGTTGCTTTGCGGGTTCCCCAAAACGGAAACACGAACCGGATGGTCAAGAAAATCCCCAGGGCCAGCGTCATCCCGATGAGCTCAAAAAACGCCGCGCGCAGGAACTTGCTGGCGGGAAGGCCCAAATACTCGCGCACCCAAACCCAGGCGCAGATGTCGTAAACATACAGGCCAACTGTGCAGTCGCGGGTGGTTCGACTAGCGGCGGTCAGGAACAGAGCAATCAGGAAGACGCCCACGACGATCCTCACCGCAGACACAACAGTCCTGAGCTGGGCTTGTTTCCCCTCCACTCGCGATTGTCCAGCCGTGCGGCCCATGCCGCGGCATTCTACCTGCTGATGGGAGTCTTTTCAAGAAAAAGCCGGAGAAGTGGCCACTAACCACCGCTTTTCTTCTTCCGCTTCTTCGGCGGGGACGTGGGTTGCGGCGCCGGGGTTGTGCCCGTCGGCGGTGTGCTCGTCGGTGTCCCGGCCACCAACTGCAAAATCGCCGCACCGTTGGGGCTGCCCCAACCGCTGCAGGCATCCCATCCTGGTCCCGCCGAATAGCCGTCGTTATTGCCGGAGGTAATGTCGTGAAACGTCCCGGCCGCCACGGCGACGGTTTGGTAGAGGGCGGGATTCAGGTACCCCACCGGAGTTTTCAAACTGGAATTGAAACCGGCGATCAAACCTGCCCAGAGTGGCGCGACTGCACTGGTTCCTCCCACAACAATGTCGCTGCCGTCCACATCAATCTGATAGCCGGTAAAAGGATCGGCATCCCCGGCCACGTCTGGCACGCCTCGGCCCACGAAGTTCCCGCGGTTCACCGAAGGAGGCACATTCGCGTTGGCCTGCCAGGTGGGAAGCGGAAACGTTGCGCTCACACCCCCGCCCGTCGCGCCGTTATTGGGAAGGTCATTCCACACCACTTCGCTGGTGATCGTCGTTCCGCTGCCCACCAGGTGCGTCCCGCCGCAAGCCAAGGCGTAGGGGCTGGAAGCGGGAAAGTCGACGTGGTCCAGGCCATCGTCGACTCCGTCCGTGGCGCCGTTATCTCCCGCGGCGATGCAGACCGTGACGCCAACCGCCGACGCCGCCTCGAGAGCGCTGTTGTAAGACTGTAGCGATTGCGAGGTCCAGGTGGATTCCGGCCCGCCCCAACTGATGGAGATTACCGACGGGTTGTTTGTCTTATCGTTCACTGCCTGGTTAATTGCGTCCAGAAACCCTGAATCGGTATTGGGAGCGAAATAGACCGCAATGCTTGCTCCCGGCGCCACAGCACCCGCGACTTCGATATCCAGCATGACTTCCGCGTCGGGGCCGCCGCTGTCCCCGGTAGGTTGGTTCGACGAACCGTCGACCGACACCGCCGTAACCGTGGGTGCAGGGGAAATGCCCAGCGTGCTGAAATAGGTATTCAAGTCGGCTTGCGTGTAGCCTCCGCCCAGCTCGATGATGCCGATCGTCTGGCCCTGGCCGGTGGCGCTGGAAGGAAAATCATACAGCTCACCCACTTGGGGCGCGGTGTACGAAACGGATGAAGAGGCATTGGCGCGCACCTGCCCGGACGCGGAGTTTGAAGCGATGCGGAAGTGCGCTTGCGCTTGAGGCCGGTTGTCGAGGCCGTGCACGCTGACAATAACGCCCTTCAGGTTTGCCGGAATATACACGGAACCAATGCGCCCGCGATATGTCGCGTGTGGTCCAGCATACATATTTAAGTCCACTTGAAAGGCTTTAGCGCAAGTGGCGGCGGTTCCCTTGAGCCTCACCGTCCTCGCCGCCAGGCTCACACCGGAGACAGTGAGCTTGTGGGCGCGTGCAAACTCCCGGATCTTCTCCACGTCTTTGGCGTCCGCCCCATAACGTTCTTCGTACTGGGCTCGGGTCAGGCGCTCACCGCTGGCGATCGCCTCCGCCAGAGGCTTCACGTTTTTGCTTAACGGACGCGGGCGGATCACCACCGTCACTTGCACTTCTTCATTGGGATTACAGGAACCCGACTGGCTCGCGCCAGGCATCGGCTCGCGCGCACTGCCGGGTACCGCGACATATTCGTTAGTTGGCATTCTTCCCCCTTTTTCGGTCTCTCAGAGTGGTTACTGCTTTATTAACTTAGATGCTCCGAAAACAAGCCATGGCGGCTCTGTGGCGCGGGCGTCTCGCCCGCGCTAAACCCCATCGCCATGCGGCAATCCCAGCTTGAATCGGAGCAAGTCATACTCGCGCATCGGCTTGAAGAACTCCGGCTCTTGAAATGGCCACAGTTGAGCCTTGGCGGCGTTTGACCCCGAAGCGTCGAGGATGCCGTTCACGGCCCGGCGAGCCGCTTCGTTGGCTCCTTCCATAGTTGCCAGGTCCGTATAGGTGCGTACGTAGTCCGACGCCAGGAAAAGGTTCGGTATTTCCGTTGAAGCCTCGGGGCGGTACTGAAGCGAACCGGCAGGATTGATCAGCAGAGGCTCCGCGTTGGTGGCGGAACTGGGATTCGGAAACTGGATATCAGGATCGAGAAACCACGATGCCAGGTTGCCGTCGCTGAGCGTCTCACGACCACCGGTATTCAAATGCGTCTTGAGCTGGGCCCACGCCTCGGTTTTAATCTCCTCGGCGGTGCAATTCGTGGCTGCCTTGCCGTAAACAATCCCCGGCGTGTCCCAATCTGAAATATCGACGGAGAGGATGCCGCGCACGTTGCCGTCACCGAGACCGGCGAAATCAATGCCCGGCCAGAACTGCCTTTGAGAAATCGAAGTGAGCGCCCAAGGAGAGTCGAGATAGTTGGAATGACCATGCACCAGAGGAACATCATTCTTCAAATAGAATTGGATTCCGTTCATCCATCGCGTCTCAAGCTTGTCGAGATGAGCGAGAGACGGCGCGGCACTCTTGATGGTCTCGGTCACCAACCCCGCCATGGTCTCCACAGGAAGCGCGCTCACGTAGTAGTCGGCCGTCACCGTGGAAGATATTCCGCTTTGTTCGACGAGCACTTTGCCGATGCGGCCGCCCTCGATCTCCAGCGAGTGCACCAGGGAGTTTCCCTGCAAACTGACTCCCAGCGACTGGAGGTACGCGATCCACGGGTCGATCCAGGCTTGGTTGGTGGGGCCGTTCAGAACACGGTCGAATCCTCCCGGGCTACACATCAACCCGAGCATGAGTTGCAGGTCGATGTAGCCCACGGTCCGCGTGCTGCTGATTTCCGCCTTCATCGCTACCAGCGATCGCGTCATGCCCTCGCCAAGATACTTCTGATAACTCACGGACTTATCCTTGGCAGCGATGAAATCCCACCAGGCAATGTTTTCATATTCGGCGAGCCGCCGCTCCTGGCAACTGGTTAGCAGCGCCAGCAGGCGATCGATAAAGAACAGGAGTTCGTCATCCGGTATCCCCAGGTTGGCGAAGAGGGACTTGAAGACGGTCGTCCAGTCATCGAGGGTTTGTGGGAAGCGTGTGGGATCGAGGAAGGCGACTTGCCCCGTGCGCGCGATCTGCACGCGCGTCGAAAAAACCAGGTTGTCAAAAACCGATTTGCCGGCAGACGGAATGCGCTTCATGGAGTCCGGCAGGTGTTTGTAAAAACTCGGAAAGAAACGGAACCCGTGCTCGCCGGGCAATGGACTGCGGCCGGGTGTGGCCGAGCCCGGCACCGGGATGCTTCGCGCCTTGCCGCCGAAGTCGGGCCGGCGCTCATAGACCACCACCTCGAGCCCTCGCTCGGCAAGTTCCTGCGCCGCGCTCAGGCCTCCCACGCCACCGCCCAAGACTGCCACTCGAGTACTCATGGGATTATCGTCGTAGGGGCGGCCCTTGTGGCCGCCCTGGGCAACCACAAGGGTTGCCCCTACGAACTGAACTACTGCGTTGCCTCCAAATGCTCCACGACAAACGGATAAACATCGTTCACCGCGTTCTTGCCAAAGATGCAGTCGATGTGCCCATAGCCCGGAATCACCCGCCGCTTGTAGAGGCTGCTGCCATTTGCCGCGGCCAGGTCATGCAGGGTGATCTCGGTGCTTTCCGGCAAAAAGCATTCGTTCTCGGCCCCATGGATAAAGGTGATGGGAATGGCCAGCCGGTCAAGGTGAGGCAGATAAACATTCTTGCCGTCGAAGTCCACCAGGTGGCCGGTGTTGGCCAGGCGGGCAAGGTGGATAAAAGACTTCATGTTGGCCACGCCGAACATTTCGTGCAGTGCGTCGTGCGTCGGCTCATTAAGGTTGTCATGTTCGTAGAGTGGGGCGTACATGAAGGTGATGCGATGGCACGTGGCGCTGGTACAGCGATTCTTGAGGTCCAGCGGGTAAAGCTTCAGGCCCTCGTCATAGACCTTGGCCAGCAAGCTCTCGTGATCGTCCACATAAGCCGTGAGGCTTTCGATCCCCACGTCTCTGAGGAAAGACGGCAAGTGCAGGCCGGTCTTGAGGCGCGTGGCCAGAGGGGTGCGGAACTGGGTGGCGATCTGCGAGGCCACTGCGGAACGCACGCCCTTGAGCCCCGCCAGCATGGCCATGAAGAATGTGGAGGAGCCCCAGCAATGCACCACCATCTGGACACTCTTCGCGCCGGTAAGTTCCAGGACCTTGGCGACCGCGGCGGGATAGTCCCTGGTCGCCACGTCGTCGCCGCTCGCTTGAAGCGTGGCGGCGGGCAGCGCGATGCTGGAACGGTAATCGAGCAGCCACACGTCGTAGCCGCGAGCGAAAAGGTATTCGAGCAGATTGGTCTCAATAGTGTCGATGGAGAAGATCAGGCTTGAGACGCCCAGCCCATGCGCGAGGATGACCGGACCCTTGGCGCCTCCCTGATAGCGAGTCAGGCGAAGCCCCACGCCATCTTCAGTCTTAAAGAACGCGACTTGCGGCACGCCCACCCGCAACGGACGCTTTTGGCGGGGCGGCGCCTCCGCATCGAACACGCCGGGCTGGACAAACACGTCTGCATAGGTGTCGAACAACGGACCAAGAAAGAACCGCGCAAACCGCGCTCCTTCAGCAACGCGCTCGGCGAGGCTGCCGGCATTGATCACTTTCATGGTTGTCAGTTGGCGCGCCAAGTCCTCCGGAGCAATGTGGAGTATCCCTTTGCCCAAAATCGGGCTGGCTGCGCTCTCGCCGTCGTAAATCGTGCTGTAAAGGGTTGAGGTCGCCGGCCAGACCTGAAAGACGGAGTCGGGATGGGTCACCTTGAAACCTTCGAAATAGTAGGTGTGGCCATCCTCCGCCGCCATCTTCATACGGTAGCGCATGTTGTGGGTGTCCACGTTATTCGCGTCGACGGTGAAAAGGTTGAAGCGCCCTTCCGCTACAGTGAGAGGCTGGGGGGAAATCGCCGGCGCCAGCACTGTCCCAACCATGCGAGCCTCGTGCGCAGGATTGGTGATCATGTCGTCCAGGTCTTCACTCGCAATGGTGAGCGTGAACTGAAATGGCGAGTTGTCGGTTTGGCCTTGTTCGTATCCGCGCTGATAGATGGGGTCGAGTTGGAGCGGCGGCGTGGGGACCTTCGCCTGGGTGGAGAAATATCCTTTCATCGTCTCCGTGAACTCGACGCCGGCCTTGACGGCTGCGGCCGCCTTGGGAGCCGACGGCAGGCGGTAGTCGATCTGCCAGCCGCGGTCCTGCGCCAGCAGCGCCATGGAGCGCTCCGCTACTGCCGAAATGGTGAGCAGCGGATTGACGCCCAGCGGGGTGGGAATGACGGAACCATCGGCCACGTAAAGATTGTCATAAATGCCTGTGCCCGCGGTCCCTGAAAACACCTGTCCTTTATGGTTCACGACTCCGCCGCCCGCGTCATCCGCCATCACGCATCCTCCGAGCGGATGCACGGTGGTCAGGTTTTTGTGAAGCAGCTTGTTCCAAAGCGGATTGTGAGCAAAGACGCCGCCCAGCGCCTCCGTGGCCTGCTTCAAGCGGGCGTTGACTTTCTCAAAGATGGGCTGGCTGCCGACGCCGGGCCAGCTCAGCGCAAGGTTGCCTTTCGCATCCAGGCTCATGCGTCCGGCGCCATTGTCGTGGGTCATCACGAGGTAAGTCTGGGTGTGATTCACGGCGCCGCGATAAGGGCCCTCGAAATCAGTTAGAAGTTCCCGTTCTCTTTCCTCGATGAGCTCCGTCCCCGCCACTGGCTCAGCCGTTCCTGCGACCGAGGCGGCGGCCGCAAAGGCGGGGGGTAGGAACACGCCGAGTGCCCCGGGCGGCGATCCTTCTTCGGCCACCATGCCGTCGGTAAGGACCGCTTGGTGCCGCATGTCGATGATCCCCGTAATGCAGGGACCGACGGGAGGTATCTCCCCGGGCTTGTGATGTCCCCAACCTACTCCGTTGATCACCTGCGCGGTGTTATATCCGAAGCCAAGCACGTCTCCGTTTCCGGTAAAACTATCGCCAAGCCGGTTCGAGAGTGACAGGCCGTGCTGCGCAGAACGGAGTAGAATTTCAGTCGAGCCAAGCGTGCCCGCGCCTAGCACAACGAGATCAGCAGTGACTGTGACATTCGGGGCCTTGAACGTCTCGCGCCCCACTCCCAGCAGTTCGCATTGCACGAGCCATTGGTGGTTCTTGCGCTCGAGCCAACGCACGGAAACTTCGGTAAAGACCTCCGCGCCATGATTGACCGCGTCAGGCAGGTAGTTCATGATCAGGGTGTTTTTAGCCGCATAGTTGCATCCCGTAACGCAATCTCCACAATTCGCGCATTTGTGCTGTTCCACGCCCACATGGTTCGGGCCCTCCAGCGTGAAGTTGACGTTAATCGGCGGGCGGTAAAACTTCTGGCCCAAATGCTGCGCGGACTCTTCGAGTGCGCGCAGCTTGGGCAGCTCCGGCCCGTCCTGAGGATAGGGATTGGGTTTGAGCATCTCTTCCGCCAGCGTGTACCCTTTCTCGAGCGGCGTGGCGTCGTCGATCTCAAGCGTCTGGTCCACAGGTTTCGGGTTGCGAAGCTCGCGCGGCCAGCGCGGGTTGTCGAAGACTCGAGGCTCCGCGCGCAGAGCTACATTGGCATTGACCAGAGATGTCCCGCCCAGGCCGCAGCCCACAAACACGTTGATGTCCGGATGGATGTGAAGGTCGTAGAGTCCGGTTCGCGAGCCGACTTGCGGAAGCTCGGGCGCGTGCGCCTGCATTTCGCCGACGGCTTCCGTCGATCGGTTTGGATATTCACCGGGCTGGAACTCCCGCCCGCGCTCCAGCACGCAGACTTGCTTTCCCGCCCGCGCCAGCCGCGAAGCGGCGATTGCGGCTCCATATCCGGACCCGATCACTACCACCGGGTAGTATTCTTTGAGGGTTTCAATGGATGATGCCAATCGAGCCATGCAGCCTCCGAAAAGTCGGGAGTCGAGAGTCAAGAGTCGAGAGCCAAACTCAAGGAGTCGAATAGTCGAATAACTGCAAACCCTCTCCCCCTTGGGAGTCTGTGTGACAACTCAGGGGCCGGGAGAGTAAAATCGAATATATTTACGTAATATTT
>Ga0209415_10000637_pt1 | contig 65490 bp, 64 predicted proteins | sample PeaSoiSIISIP2007_FD_187696 | JGI IMG/M metagenome (GOLD analysis project Ga0209415, IMG submission 187696) | Peat soil microbial communities from Weissenstadt, Germany - SII-SIP-2007 (SPAdes) (version 2) | ecosystem: Environmental > Terrestrial > Soil > Wetlands > Peat | place: Germany...
CGGACACTAGAGGTAGATGCTTAGTAACGAATTTATTGGCAGCAAAAGAGCGGGAGGAGGAATAACGGTGGAGCAACGACTGTTCAACGTGAAGGAACTGTCGGCGTATCTTTCGATGCCGACGGCGACGATCTACACATACGTTAATGCTGGGAAGATTCCGGATTCATGCATCCGACGCATCGGGCGGGCCTTGAGGTTCGAGAAGGCGGCCGTCGACCGCTGGGTCAGCGGGCCGGCTTCTTCTCTAGGCCGCGCTCAAGGAGAACAATAATTTCCTGAGCGAGAGAACGTCGGTTGAGACTGGCTTGTTCAACGAGGGCCGCATGAAGATCGGCGGGGAGCCGCAGGTAATACGCCTTGAGGTCTTCCTTGGACTTTGCCTTCGCCACCCAGCCAGGATAGGAAAAGGCGAGTAGCAGATCAATAGCAGATTGCAATTGACACTTGGCGTGACGATCTGTATACTAGCATAGTAGTAGCATAACGCGATATGGCAATTTTCAAAAAAGGCGAGAAATGGTGGATCGATTACTACGCTGGAGGTCGACGACATCGAGAGATGATCGGGCCCAGCGCTAAGCTCGCGCACGAGGTTCTGCATAAGCGGAAGCTTGAGGTCGCCGAGGGCAAGCACTTCCCGGAGCGGTCCCGGGCAAAACTGGTGTTCCGTCAAATGGCGCAGATTTATTTCGACAGCTACGCGGTCAAACGGAGCAAGCCCATTCGCTACGCTCAAATGATCGCGCATCTGAACAAGACTTTCGGGGACGTACAGCTTGAGGCCATCAATCCGCTCCTCGTCGAGCGCTATCAAGTCATGCGACAGAAGGACGGAGTCATGACCTCGACCGTGAATCGCGAGACCGCGTGTCTCAAGGCGATTCTCTACAAAGCGGTCGACTGGGGTTATTACAGGCCACTTGACGGAGTCAATCCTGTGAAGAAGGTACGGAAGCTTCAAGAGCCTCATTATCGCACGAGATTTCTGACGGATGACGAGATCCTGAGACTCCTGGCAAAATGCGGCCCGCGGCTCTATCCTTTCGTAGTCATGGCCTTGAACACGGGCATGCGCCGTGGAGAGCTCGTGGGTCTCCGTTGGGAAAATACGGACCTCGCCAACGGTGTCATCACTCTGACCAAAACCAAGAGCGGCAAGAAGCGGGAGGTTCCCATCAACAGCGCCGCTCGGCAGCTTCTTGAGCGGCTCCCTAGGGACAGGGAAACGGTCTTGTGGTGCCCGAACATCGTTAAAGAGTTTCCGAAAGCGGCCAGCGACGCCAAGGTCGAGAACTTCCGTTTCCACGACCTGCGTCACACTTTCGCATCGCACCTGGTAATGAAAGGGGTCGACCTGTACATTATCCAAGCGCTACTCGGGCACAGCACCTACGAAATGACCCAGCGCTACGCACACCTCGCGCCGAATCAGAAGCGGGTGGCCGTCGAGGTTCTTGGTTCGAAATGGACACCACTGTGGACACCGCCGGTCCCGCCGGCTGTCGTGCCTGGTGGCGTAGATGTGGAAATCTGCAACAATAATAAGCAGTAACAGATTTTAGGAGAGGTGGCCGAGCGGTTGAAGGCAGCGGTCTTGAAAACCGCCAGGGTTAACAGCCCTCGTGGGTTCGAATCCCACCCTCTCCGAGCTTTTTATTAATTTAAGTCGAGGATGCCCGGGTCTTCGAATGTTCGTGACCCGTCCCATCGACTCGACGTTTTGTGAGGTTGCTTTGAGGTTCCTCGTCTTCCTCCTGCTCGCGGCGACGGCCTTCGCCCAGTTCGCCGCCGAGGTCCATCAGCATCCGACGACCGCGGAGAACGCGCGGCCGCGCTTCCAGCGCCTCTTGGCCGCGATGCGCTTCCGGCGGCGGCTGCCGGGGCCGGAGATGCGCCGGAAGCTGGGAGAGATAAAGCAGCTGCTCGACGAAGGCCGGCTCACGAAGGCGGCGGGTCTCATCGACGCGTTCGTGAGCGACGCCCAGAAGCGCGGCGATTCGTCCGCCGCGGCCTCTCCCGCGTCGGCGCCCTTCGCGGCGCCCTCGCCGGGGTTCGCGTCGGAGACGCCCGCCCTGCTCTCCACGCCGGAGCCGAGCCGTCCCGCCGCGTCCGCGGGAGGGGGAGTCCTCTCGCTCCCCGCGGCGTCCGTGCCCGAGCCCGCGCGGGCGGCCGCGGCGCCTCCCGAGGCGCCCGCGTCGCGGCCGCCGCCGTGGCGCCTCATCGCGGCGCTCGCGCTCGTCGTCGCCTTCGTCGGCGCGGGGCTGCTCCTGGCGGCGCGCGGCGCGGCGGCTCGGAAGCCCGCCGCGCCGGCCGCGCCGGCCGCGGCGCCCGCGAAGCTGACCGACAAATACGCGCTCGGCCGCTCGATCGCCAGCGGCGGCATGGGCGAGGTGTACGAGGGGCGCGACCTCGCTTTGGGCCGCCGCGTCGCGATCAAGCGCATGCTTCCCGACATCAAGCTCGACCCGGGCCTGCGCGCCCAATTCGTCAAGGAAGCGCGCACCGTCGCGAAGCTCTCGCATCCCTACATCGTCCCGATCCACGAGTGCCTGGAGAGCGAGGGCGACCTATATCTCGTCTTCGAGTTCGTCGAAGGCGAGACCCTGGATCGGCTCCTCGCCCGCCAGGCGCGCCTGCCGCTCAAGGAGTGCCGGCGTATCCTGCGCTACGTCTGCGCGGCCGTGGACCACGCGCACAAGAACCACGTCCTGCATCGCGACCTCAAGCCTGGGAACATCATGCTCGACTCGGGGGGCATCGCGCGCGTCATGGACTTCGGGATCGCGCTCGAATCCACGCGCACGATGACGAACTCGAGCCCCGCCTTCCTCGACGTCTCGGGGACGCTGCGCTACATGCCGCCGGAGCAGCACTACGGCAAGAGCGTGCGCGCCTCCGACGTCTACGCGCTGGGCGTCTGCGTCTACGAGATGGCGACCGGCCATCCGCCGTTCGCGGCCGACAGCGTCGACGAGCTCATCGCGGCGAAGCGCTCCCGCCGCTATCCCCAGCCCAGCTCCCTTTACGCGGAGCTTCCGAAGGAGTTCGACCTGTTCATCGCGGCGGTGCTGGCTCCCGATCCGCAGAAGCGCATCTCGAGCGCGCCCGAGTTCCTCGAGCTGCTCGAGGATATCCCGGCTTAGACCGCCCCGCGCTCGCGCCAGCGCCGGATCAGCAGGGGAACGACGACCATCGCCGCGAGGACGATCAACGCGGCCGCGACTCCGCTGCCGATCAGCGACTTCAGCCACAGCGTCGCGGCCATGATGACGGCGAAGTACAGCATGTCGCCGGCGATGGCGAGGGCCCAGCCGGACACGAAGCCGTGGCCGGCGGCGGAGGCCGCGACGCGGCCGGTCATGGGATCGGCGCCGAAGGCGATGAGGATGAGAGTGAAGGGGCCGCCCGAATTCCCGTACAGCGCGGCGACGCGCTCCAGCGAGAGGCGCATCGCTTCCGCCGCGCGCGTCAGGCGCGGATTGCCGCGGCCGGCCGCGAGCGCGAGCAGGAGCAGCGGCTCGAAGACGAGCGCGAGGATCACGTCGGAGACGAAATACAGGAACGCCGTCTCCGGCCAGGGCAGCCCGCGGGCCTTGGCCAGCAGGACGCCCGGCGGGATGCCGCCCCCGATCGGGATCAGGAAGAGCATCAGCACGGCCCACCCGCCGGTCGAGGAAGCGGCCATGACGGACTCTAGGCGTTTTGGCTCCGGGCTGTCCAGAATGGATGGAACTTTTTCGGGGGTCGCCGCGTATCCTCCGCATGGTAACGACGATCGACGCCGGGGCGGAGCTGTTCGAGAGAGTGCTGCGCGACATGCGCGAGACGGGCGCCGCAGGCTCGCGCGGCGGCGGCGCGACGGCGCGCGATCTTCTGATACTGCTCAAGATCGCGGCCGCGCCGGGGCGGCTGTCGGTCGCGGAGCTGGCGAGCGAGCTCGGGATCGCGCTGGCGGACGTGAGCCTGGGGCTCGAGCGCTGCCGGCGCGTGGGGCTCGTCGACGCCGAGAAGCGCCGCGTCGAGGTCGAGGAGCTCCTCGAGTTTCTGACGCACGGGGCGCGCTACGTCTTCCCGGCGGAGGCCCGCGGGCGCGGGCGCGTCGCGCCGCTGGACCCGGCGGCGCCGCGCGCGGCCGAGTCGGACGAGAGGCTGAGGCGGCTGCTGGCGCTCGCGGACGCGCTCCGGGACGGCGCCGCGCCGGGGCGTGCGGCGGCGGCGCGGGAGCTGGCGCGGGTCCTGCGGGAGGGAGCGTTTTCGTGACACTCCGGCCTTGACGGGGGCCGAAGCCGCTGTTACACTGGGAGTGTCGGACGTATGTCTGACGGTGGGACTTTAAGGTCAACTTGGCCCCGGCCTCAACGGGACCTAAAGCGGTGGACGTGTGTTGACCCTGGTCCTGCTCGGGCCGGGGTCGCGTTTTTCCAAGGCGCGGCCCCGGTTGTCTCCGAAGGGCGTTTGAGGACGCAAGGAGGGGACAATGTCGAGCTATTCGAGCGAGGAGTACGTGGATCGCGGCCAGACCCTGCTCCGCGCGAACAGGGCGCAGGAGGCGCTGGACGTTCTGGAGGAGGGGGCGCGCCGTTTCCCGGGCGACGAGGACCTGCTGGTGGGAACGGCGATGGCGCGCCTCAAGATCGGCGACGCGGCGGGGGCGATCGCGACGCTCGAGGATCTGCGGGCGAAGCGCCCGCATTCGAGCGACATCCTCGAGGCGCTCGTCGAGGCGGAGCTCGCCGGCGGTCTGCCCGAGCGCGCGGCGGAAGCGGCCCGCGACGCGGTGAAGGCCGCCGGGACGGACGCGCGGGCGCTGTACCGGCTCGCTCGTTCCTTCTACTCGCGCGGGCTGTACCGCGAGTCCCTGCCGCTGTACGAGCGCGCGGCCGTGCTCGAGGCGGACTGGGGCGAGGCGTGGTTCGGGCTCGGCGCGGCCGAGTGGGCTCTGCGTCAGCCGGCCAGCGCCGAGGCGGCCCTGCGGCGCGCGGTGGAGCTGGAGCCGAAGGACTGGCAGGCGCGGCAGTTCCTGGGCTGCGTGCTGTGCGACATGGGCCGCAAGGCCGAGGCCAAGGAGATGCTGGAGTCCGTGCCTCTCGACGCGCCGTGGCAGAAGCCGGCGCTCGAAAGGCTGGTGGCGCTCGCTTGGTGGCCGACGGACGCCGGAAGGCGCAGCGACATGGAGACGCTCTGGCGGCGCGTGATGGGCGGCTCGCCGCCGGCGGGAGTTCTCGAGGTTCTCGACGAGGTCAGCCGGCGCATGGAGGAGCCCTCTCCGTAGCGCCGGCGGCGCTCCGACCGGACGGGGCCGCCCGCGGGGCGGCCCCTCCTTTTTTCGGCGGCGCTGAATGTGCGATCATCGCGTCATGGACCGGCGCGCGGAGCTGAAGCGGCGCATCGAGAAGTTCGCGCGCGAGCGGCGCTGGGAGCGCTTCCACACGCCGAAGAACCTCGCGATGGCGATGGTCAAGGAAGCGGCCGAGGTCGTCGAGATCTTCCAATGGCTCACGACCGCTCAATCGCGCCGTCTGCCTCCCGCCGCGCGCGCGGACCTGGCCGACGAGTTGGCCGACACCTACGTCTATCTGCTGAAGCTCGCCGACTCGCAGGGCATCGACTTGGTCGAGGCCGCGCTGCGGAAGATGGACAAGAACGAGCGCAAGTATCCGGCCGCCCTCAACCAAGGGCGCGTGGTCAAGCCGCGGCGGCGCTGAGCGCCTCGAAGCCCGCGCGCAGCACGGCCAGGCGCTCCTCGGTCGCGAGCGTGACGGGCAGAGGCTGGAGCTTGAGGCCGAGGTAGTCGAGCTTTCCGGCCGCCCCGAGGGCGTCGTGCGCCGCGTCGATCGTCAGCAGGGAGGCGGGGCAGGACGCCGAGAACGGCGCGTGCGAGTCCTTCCACGCGCCGTAGTCGGGATGGCGCGGCGTCGCGCCCGAGAAGAAGAGGCCGCCGAGCAGGCCGGCCTCGCGCGCGCGCCGCAGGTGCTCGAGCGGTCCCTCGGTCGAGCGCGTCTCGATGGCCGAGCGGCCCCAGTTGACCAGGACGCGCGCGGGCGCCGGTCCGTCGGAGAGGCGCAGGGCCGCGCACTCATCCTCGATCCTCAGGAATCCCTTGTCGGGCGCGTGGTCGCGCGTGCGCGCGTCGCAGTGCTCGACGAGGAGCTCGGCCCCGCCCCAGTCGAGCCGGCGCAGCCGCGAGAGCGAGTCCGCGAAGGCCTCGAGCGAGGACTTCGCGCCGCCGTCCAGGCGCGGCGCCGAGTGAACGACGACGCCCGCGACGGCGGCGCGTCCGAGCGCGCGGCGCAGGCGCGCGGCCGCCGCGGCCGCCTCGGCGGCGAAGTCGAGCGCGCGCGCCCTCCCCGCCTTGTCGGCCGAGGCGAGCCCGAACAGCGGGTCGCGCTCGAGGCGCTCCATCGTGCCCGGCAGAAGGGTCACGAGGAGGCGCCAGCGCGCGTCGAGCCGGCCGAGGAGCCAGGCCTCGTCGTGGCGGTGGAGCGTCCCGTAGAACGGGAGCTCCAGCCCCGCGAGATCGAGGCGCTCGAGCCCCTTGAAGAGAGCGGCCTCCGCCGTCCGGTCCCACGGCGCCGCCGGGGACGACAGGGCGTAGGACGAGACGAAGGCTTTCACGCGCGCATCGTAGCAAAGTCGGCGCGCAGACAATGTGCGAGATAAACCACAGAGACACAGAGACACAAAGAAGAGAACACGACGAGACGATGGGAAACCGAGGAGGCGCGGAGAACGATGGGGTCGAGACGCTCGCGCAGCGGATTCGGGACGGTATCAAACCAAAACGCGTCGTTCTCGAGTTTCTTTCTTCGTGTCTTTGTGTCTCTGTGGTTCATCCGTAAGAGTCCGGGGAATGGAGACCGCCCCCCTTGACGTCAGAGCCGGCGCGCTGTATACTGAGGCTAGTAGTTTAACATTAAACTATATGAGCACGAAATTCCGCGGCGCGCCGGGCGAGGTCCGGGCCCTCGACGCCTTCATCGCGCTCGCGCGCGCGGTCGAGACGGTCGAGCGCCGGACGCAGGACGAGTTCGTCCGCGCGGGCCTCACCGAGGGGCAGTTCGGCGTGCTCGAGGCCCTGCATCATCTCGGGCCGCTCTGCGCGGCGGAGCTGGCCGAGAAGATCCTGCGCACGCGCGGGAACCTGACGCTCGTGCTGACGAACCTCGAGCGCGAGAGGCTCGTCGCGCGGCGGCGGCGCGAGGACGACCGGCGCTATTGGATCGTCGCGCTCACGCCGCGCGGACGGCGGCTCGTCGCGGGGATTTTTCCGCGGCACGCGCGGCTCGTCGAGCGCGCGTTCTCGCCGCTGGCGGCCGCGGAGCAGGACGAGCTGCGCAGGCTTTGCCGAAAGCTGGGAACTGGGGAGGAACGGCCATGAAAAAATCATTCGAGGGCTTCATCGCGGTGCAGAAGGCGGGCGAGCGCTTCGCCACGCGCATCTCCTGGCTGGACGGCCGGCACAGCTTCAGCTTCGGGCAGCACTACGACCCGACGAACACGCATCACGGCCTGCTGCTGGTCAACAACGAGGACCGCATCCGCCCGGCCTCGGGGTTCACGACGCATCCGCACCGGGACATGGAGATCGTGACGTGGATGCTCGAGGGCGAGGTCGCGCACAAGGACTCGATGGGCAACTCCGGCGTGGTCTATCCGGGGCTCGCGCAGCGCATGAGCGCGGGCACCGGCATCTGGCACTCGGAGATGAACCCGTCGTCGAAGGACGAGGCGCACCTCGTGCAGATGTGGGTGGTGCCCGACGCGGACGGCATCAAGCCCGGCTACGAGCAGCTCGACATCACGTCGGAGCTCGCGAAGGGCGGCCTCGTGCCCGTCGCCTCGGGGCGCGCGGACCTGGCGGCGATCCGGATCCGGCAGAAGGACGCGACGCTCTGGGCCGGACGCCTGAAGCCCGGGGAGGCCGTCGCGGTGCCGGAGGCCTCGCACGTCCACTTGTTCGTCGCCAAGGGCGGCGGGACGCTCGAGGGCGCGGGAGAGCTCGGCGCCGGCGACTCGGCGCGGCTGGTGCGCGCGGGGCGGCCGAAGTGGACGGCCGGGCCGCAGGGCTCCGAGGTCCTCGTCTGGCAGACGGACGTCGTCGGCGCGCCGATTGTGCGATAATCGTTCGTGATCCGGCGCGGCGACCGCTTCGAGGGAGTGCTCCGTCATCACGGCCATTTCGCCTTCCTGTTGACCGACGCTCCCGGCGCGCCGGACGTCTACCTGCGCGGGCCGTCCCTGCGCCTCGCGCTCGACGGCGACCGGGTCGAGGCGCGGATCTCGGGCGACCGCGGCGGCAAGCCGGTCGGGGAGATCGTGCGCGTGATCGCGCGCGGGCGTACGGTGCTCGTCGGCGTCTTGCGCCGCGCCGGGAAGCTCTGGGCGCTGATCCCCGACGGCGGAGCCGAGGAGGACGCGCTCGAGGTGCTTGGCGCGGCCAAGGGCGCGCGGCTCGCCGACGGCGCGCTCGCGGCCCTGCGCATCGAGCGCTGGCCGACCGAGACGCGGCCGGCCGGAGGCACCGTGACCGAGATCCTCGGCGCCCCGGACGAGCGCGCGGCGCGGGTGCGCGCGGCGCTGGTCTCGCGCGAGATCCCGACGGAGTTCTCCGACGCCGCGCTCGCCGAGGCCGGGGCCCTGCCCGAGGACCCGGCTCCCGCGGACTGGGCGGGACGGCGCGAGCTGTTCGACCTGCCGATTTTCACGATCGACGGCGCGGACGCGAAGGACTTCGACGACGCCGTCTCTCTTCAGCCGCTCGAAGGCGGGCGCTGGCGGCTCGGCGTGCACATCGCCGACGTCTCGCATTACGTGACGCGCGGCTCGGCGCTCGACGCCGACGCGGTCCTGCGCGGCACGAGCGTGTACCTCCCCGGCCGCGTGATCCCGATGCTGCCGCCGCGCCTGTCCGACCAGCTCTGCTCCCTGCGGCCGGACGTGCCGCGGCTGGCCCTCACCTGCTGGCTCGAGCTGGACGCCCAAGGCCGTCCCGGCCGCGCGGACGTTCAAGAGACCGCGATCCGCTCCTGGCGCCGCTTCACGTACGAGGAGGTGCAGGGCCTGCTCGACGGCAAGGACGTGGAGCGCGTCGCGCCCGAGGTGCGCGAGAGCGTGCGGCTCATGGGACCGCTCGCGAAGGCGCTGACGGCGGAGCGCTCGCGGCGCGGCGCCCTCGACCTCGCGGTCCCCGAGTACCAGATCAAGACCGACGCGCGTGGCGAGCCGATCGAGGTGGTCAAGCGCCCGCGCCTGGACAGCCACCGTCTCGTCGAGGAGTTCATGCTCGCGGCCAACGAGGCCGTCGCGCGCGCGCTGACGAAGGCGCGCGCGCCGTTCCTGCGCCGCATCCACGAGAATCCCGAGCCGGCGCGCCTGGAGGAGCTGCAGGCCGAGCTGGGCAAGCTCGGCATCCGCGCGCCGACCTCTCTCGTCGCGCACCCGGTCCGCGGCCTGCAGGGGCTTTTGGAGGCCGCGCGCGGCCACGCGTTCGAGGAGACGGCCAACATCCAGGTCGTGCGCAGCCTCAAGCTCGCGCGCTACTCGTCGGAGCCGGGCGGCCACTTCGGCCTGGCCGCGAAGGACTACTGCCACTTCACCTCGCCGATCCGCCGCTATCCCGACCTCTTCGTCCATCGCGCGCTCAAGGGCCTGCTGAGCGGCCGGCCGCGCGCGCACGCGGAGGGCGTCGACGTCGAGGCCCTCGCGCTGCGCTGCTCGGAGCGCGAGCGCGTGGCGGTCGAAGCCGAGCGCAAGGCCGTCGACCTCGCGCGCGCGTCCCTGTTCGGTCGGATGGTCGGCCGCGAGTTCGACGGCGTCGTCGTCAACGCGACGTCGGCCGGGCTCTTCGTCGCGCTGCCGGAGTCGGGCGCGGTTGGGCTCATGCGCGGCGGCGGGGGGGCCGGGCTCGGCGCGCGCGTCAAGGTCCGCCTCGCCGCGGTCGACGCGGCGCGCGGGCGCCTGGAGTTCGAGCCCGTCGTCGAGACGCTGCCGGGCCAGGTCCGCATCGTCCGCCGCCGTCCGAAGAACATAAATCCGTAACGGCGCGGGGCTACTCTCCTTTTATTGCCGCGACAACAGGAGAAGCCCGCATGAACGCGATGCTCGCCGCCGTCGGGACGGAATCCCCTTTCGGGCCCGCGATCGGCGGAGGCGGAACGGCCCTCGTCGCCGTCCTGGCCCTCGCCGGCGTGATCTTCATCGCGGTCGCCGTGCGCTCCCTGCGCCGCGCGCCGGTGTACATCGTGCGCGACTTCGGCCGGCGCCTCTAGCCCGCGCTCGCGCGCGGCAAGTCCTCCCAGCGCGTCGTCCAGCAGGGCGAGCGCCGCTCGCAGCGCGGGGCCCAGCCGCGCGAGACCCGCTCGCCGCCGTAGCGCAGGGTCCCGGGCCCGAGCGCCGCGTTGAGGCGGTCCATGGTCCGCATGAGCCGCCGCGAGCGCTCGACGCTTCCGTCGTCGAACAGCCCGCGCTGGCCCGTGTCGGCGGGCTCGAGCGCGCCGAGCACGACGCCGGCCCTGCGGTAGGAGCGCGTCTCCACGAACAGCTCCCGGACCAGCGCCTTCGCCGCGGCGACGAGGACCGCGGTGTCGTCGGTCGGCGGCAGCCGCCGCGCCGCGTCGTCGCCCGCGACGCGTCCCTCCTCGCGCCAGCCGACGAACACGCGCAGCGCTCCGGCCCGGAGTCCGTGCCGCCGCGCGCGCTCGGCCGCGCGCGCGGCGAACGAGGCCGCGGCGGATTCGAGCGGCTCGAGGGCGCCGACGGGACGGCCGAACGAGCGCGAGACCAGGATCGATTTGCGGAGCGCGGGCGAGGCCGCGAACGGCAGGCAGGAGACGCCGCGCAGCTCCTGGGCGAGACGCAGGCCGCCGATGCCGAGCGTTTTCAGGATCAGCGCGTCGTCCAGAGCCGCGAAGTCGGCCGCGCTGCTCGCGCCGAACGGCGCGAGGCGCTCCGCGGAGCGCCTCGCGATGCCCCAGACGTGCGCGACCGGCGTCTCGGCGAGGACTCTCTCGCGCTCGCGCGCGTCGAGCAGGGACAGGACTCCGCCGGCCCGCTTCGCGCGGTCCGAGGCCAGCTTCGCGAGCGCCTTCGTGGGGGCGACGCCGACCGAGACCGGAAGCCCCGTCCAGCGCAGGACTTCGGCGCGCAGGGCGCGGGCGCGCTCCAGCGCGGACTCGGCGTCGGGCCAGGTCAGGAACGACTCGTCGATCGAGTAGGACTCGACGGACGGCGAATGGCGGTTGAGGACCTGGCCGACGCGGCGCGAGAGGTCGACGTAGAGCTCGTGGTTGGCGGAGATCGAGACGACGCCGTTCTCCGCGCAGAGCGCGCGCACCTCGAAGAACGGCGCGCCCATGCCGACGCCGAGCGCCTTCGCCTCCTCGGAGCGCGAGATCACGCAGCCGTCGTTGTTCGAGAGGACGATCACGGGACGGCCCTCCAGGCAAGGGCGGAACACGCGCTCGCAGGAGACGAAGAAGTTGTTGCAGTCGGCGAGCGCGAGGACGCTCACGCGGCCTCGGGCGCGCGGACCAGCCAGCGCACGACGCCCCAGACCTCCAGGCCGTCGTCGTCGCGCCAGCCGGAAGGGAGGCGGCGCACGACGAGCTCCCCGGCGGCGACGGCGACGACGACGCGTCCCGGCTCCGGGGACTGCGAGCGGTCGACGATCAGCAGGTCGCCGTCGCGCACGCCGGCGTCGGGAGAGCTGCCCGCGGCGGTCAGGAAGAAGGTCGCGGCCGGATGCTCGACGAGGCGCTCGTCGAGGCTGAGGCCGCTGTCCGCGTAGTCTTCGGCGGCGACGAACATGCCTCCAGTATAGTCGTACACGCGTACGATTTCAAGGGGCGCGGGAACTATCCTAGGATCGCGGCGTCTCATGCGCCCCGGAGGTTACTTCCCGATGAAACGAAGCTCGATGTCGCGGGTCCTGTCCGCGTCGTGCGTCCTGTTCGCCGCAGCGTCCGTCTCGGCCACCGAGGTCACCGTCTACAACACGAACCTCGGTCTCGTGAAGGAGGTCCGCCCGTTCGACCTGAAGGTCGGCGTCAACGAGCTCAAGGTCGAGGACGTCGCCGCGCAGATCGACCCGACGAGCGTCCACTTCAAGTCCCTGACCGCGCCGGACGCGGTCGTCGTGCTCGAGCAGGACTTTCAGTACGACCTCGTCAGCCAGGAGAAGCTCCTCCAGCGCTACCTGGGCAAGGAGATCGAGCTCGAGCGCTCCGTCGGCCGCGACGGCGAGAAAACGGAGACGATCAAGGGCACGCTGCTCTCGAACGCGGGCGGGCGCGTGCTGCTGTCCGGCGGCAAGATCCTGATCAACCCGCCCGGCGAGCCCGTCCTGCCCGCGCTTCCGGAAGGCCTCCTCACGAAGCCGACGTTGGTCTGGAAGCTCGACGCGCGCAAAGGCGGCGCGCATCAAGGAGAGATTTCGTACCTGACCTCCGGCATGGGCTGGAGCGCGGACTACGTGCTCGTCGCCGACAAGGACGACGCGAAGGGCGACCTCACGGCCTGGGTCACGGTCAACAACAACTCCGGCGCGGCGTACAAGGACGCGAAGCTCAAGCTCATCGCGGGGGACGTGCACCGCGCGCCGGTCGCGATGGGGCGGCGCGGCTACGCGATGAAGTCCATGGCCATGGACATGGCGGCGGCCGCGCCCGCGATGGAGGAGAAGCCGTTCTTCGAGTATCACATGTACACGCTGACGCGGCCGACGACGCTGGCGGACAACTCCTCGAAGCAGGTCGAGATGGCCTCAGCCGCGAACGTGCCGATCAAGAAGCTCTACGTCTACGACGGCGCGCAGGGCGCCTACTGGTGGGGCGGCGACTCGGGGAACTGGGACCCGAACTACGGGCTCCAGTCGGGCAAGAAAGTCTCCGTCTTCCTCGAGCTGAAGAACGACAAGGGCTCGGGCCTGGGCATTCCGCTGCCGCAGGGGCGCGTGCGCGTCTATAAAAAGGACGACGAGGGCTCCCTGCAGTTCGCGGGCGAGGACGCGATCGACCACACCCCGAAGGACGAGAAAGTGCGCGTGAAGATGGGGGAGGCTTTCGACGTCGTCGGCGAGCGCAAGCGCACCGACTTCTCCTCGGACTTCAAAGGCCACCGGTTCGAGGAGACCTTCGAGATCCGCCTGCGCAACCACAAGGACTCCGACGTGAGCGTGACCGTCGTCGAGCACCTCTACCGCTGGACCGGCTGGAAGATCGTCGAGTCCTCGCAGAAGTACGACAAGAAGGACGCGCAGACGATCGAGTTTCCGGTCGCGATCCCGAAGGACGGCGAGGCCGTCGTGACCTACACGGTCCGCTACTCCTGGTAGAAGCTGAAGACCAGAAATGAGAAGGGCCCCGGGCTCTTCCGGGGTCCTTCGGCGTCTCCGCCTTCGCGGCGGAGCCGGTTAGAGACCGAGCTCGCGCTCCAGGTCGTCTTCCGGCGTCGTGATCCGGTGGTTGGTCCCGGCAGGGCCGCGGCGCGAGAGCGGCGGGCTCCCGCCGTCGGACTGGCCGCGATCGAAGATCGCGTCGAGGTCGTCCTTCTCCTGCTGAGCGGCGGCGGGAGCGGCGCGGCCGCCGTCGTCCGCGCGGCGCGCCTGCAGGCGGATCGTCCGGTCGGGCAGGACCGCGTTCAGCGGGTGGCGGACGTTCTCGCGGTCGCCGACGACGTTGTTCGCGGGGACCTTGTCGATCTTCTGCGGGACGTCGATGACGATCGCTCCGGCGAACGCGGCCGGCGCGGCTGCCGCCGGGAGCCGCATCGACGGAGCGGAGGGCGAGGCCAGCGTCAGCGTCGGCACGAGGGTCGGGACGATCGACGGAAGGCGGATGCCGTTCGTCGGCAGCGCGACGATCGCCGGGCCGGGGAGGATCGACGGCAGTCCCGCGAGCGGGTTGATCTTGGGCGAGATCGGCGACCATTGCGCGAACGCCGCGCCGCCGAGAAGCAGGGGAGCGAGGGTCAGGCTCCGGAGGATGTTTTTCATGGTGACCACTTCCTTTTACGGCATCATCAGTGTACGCCCGCGCGAGCGGAACTCCGATGAGGGCGGTCAACCCGGCTGCTTGAGGCAGATCAAGACGAATTATTACGAGGGATTCAGAATAATTCGGTGTCGAGGCAGAGCGTGACCGGTCCGTCGTTGACGGATTCGACGGCCATCGACGCGCCGAACTCTCCGGTCTTCACGGAAAGCCCCGGGACGGCGAGCCGCGCGGCGACGCGCTCGTAAAGAGGGCGCGCCTTCTCGGGCCGCGCGGCGGCCGTGAAGTCCGGACGGCGCCCGCCCTTCAGGGAGGCGAGGAGGGTGAACTGCGAGACGACGAGGATCTCGCCGCGGACGTCCGAGACCGAGCGGTCGAACTTGCCCGCGTCGTTCGAGAAAATCCGCAGGGCGAGGAGCTTGTCGGCGAGCTTGTCGGCGCGGGCTTCGTCATCGTCCAGTCCGACGCCGAGCAGCACGAGGAGCCCGGGGCCGGTCTCGCGGCGTTCGCCCGCCGCGGGGCCGTCGCGCACGGTCACGGACGCGCGCAGGACGCGGGTCGCGACCGCCTTCACGCCGGTTCCTTGACGCGCATGGGGGGATTGTCTATCTTTTGGCCCGCCGCCGCCAATGCGCCTATTCTACGCCGTCGCCGCCGACGAAGACGTGAAGGCCGCCGCCGCGGCCGTCGTCGCGCGCCTGCGCGCCGCGCCCGGCGACTACCGCTGGGTCGATCCCCGCGACATGCACCTGACGCTGCGGTTTCTCGGAGAGACGGCCGCGGCGCGGCTTCCCGAGGTCGAGGCGCTGCTGCGGGCGGCCGCGGCGCGGACGCCGCCGTTCGAGATCGCGTACGGCGGCGTCGGAGCGTTCGATTCTCTGGAGGACCCGCGCGTGATCTGGATCGGATTGGACGGCGAGCTCGCCCCGCTGAAGCGGCTGTCCGAGCTCCTCGGCTACGACGAGCCGCGGCCGTTCTCGCCGCACCTGACGCTCGGCCGCCGGCGCCGCGCGCCCGCCCCGCCGGGATTTCTCGCCGCGCTGCGCGCGGAGCCGCCGCTGTCCCTGCGGCGTCCGGTCGAGAAGATCAGCCTCTACGCGAGCCGCCCGGCGCCGTTCGGCCACGCCTACGAGATCCTGGCCGAGGCGCCGCTCGCGCGGACCTGACCGGCGTCAGAAGCTCTCGTACTGCGGCTTCCACAGCCGCGAGAAGCCGATCGAGATTCCGGTCATGATGCTGTAGCCCCACGTCGGCTGGGTCTTGAGCTCGAACCAGTAGAGGTCGACGAACGGGGCGATCGACAGGTGCTTGCGGATCGGGATCGAGAGCTTGGCGTTGACGTCGCCCTCGAAGCGCAGGTCGCTGGAATTGTCCGAGTGCGTGAGGAAGTAGTAGTTGTTCCAGAACTCGCCGTCGAGCTTGGCGCCCTTCGGGCCGAGCGTCGTCGAGTACACCATGCGCTCGCGCAGACCGGCCTGAGTGTTCGGCGGCGTGCGCGACTCGTCGCGCTTGACCACGCCGGTGAAGGCCAAAGTCTTGACGACGGAGCCGTCGTAGAACTCGACGCCGGGGAAGGCGCTGTAGACCTCCTTGAGCGGGAGGCCCGGCGTGGCCTGGAACTGGCTGTCGTACTCGACGCCGAGCGTCGGCCCCCAGGACTGCGCGAGCCACTTGTAGGGCGTCGTGCCCTCCTTCTTCGTGCCGAGCGTCAGCAGCATGATGCGGTTGTCGGTCACGCTCGTGGCCGGGGGCTGGCCGTTCGGCGCGACGCGGTCCTGCGCGTAGGCCATCTCGAGGGTGTTGCCCCACTTGTAGTCGCCGCGCAGGTAGTCGACGTCGGTCTTGAGCACGCCGCCGACGAAGAGCTCGTCGTTGCCCTGCACGCGCGTGTTCACGACGTTGGCGAAGGCGATCGAGGCGTCGGTCTTGGTGTCGCGGATGTTGAGGCTGATGTCGCGGAAGTTGACGCGCCAGAGGCCGGGCTCGCTGACCGCCTCGCCCGTCATCCAGGATTTCCACGTCGCCGTCGACGCGCCGACGTGCGCGCGGAACTGGTCGAGCACGAGAGCCGCGACCGTCGGCGTTCCCGGGATCACCTCGAAGGGCCGGGGCAGGCCGAGCGCGTCGGCGGCCGAGCGCGACGTCGCGAGCTTGTAGGCGTTGACGGGATCGAGCGGCGCGCCGCGCAGCCAGCCGCGCGGGTCGAAGCCCGAGACGACGAAGCGCGAGCGCCCGGTCGAGGGCAGGTCGGCGTTCTCGGCGCGCTTCTGCTCCGCGGCCTCGCCCGCGAGCTTCTTGAGGTCGGCGCCCGGGATCGTGACGAGCACGGCGTAGTCGCGGCCCGCGAGCCACGCGCGCACGAGGCTTTCCGGAACCGCGCCGACGGTCTGCACGGGCAGGGGCGAAGCCAGCAGGAGCCCGGCCTCGGCGCGGCCGCTCTCGGCCAGGAGCCCCGCCGAGAGGGTCCAGAAATCGCGGTCTTCGTAGGCGGGGCGCCCGCCGCGCTCGGACGGAGGGAAGAGCTCGCGCGCGGGCGGGAGGACGGCGGCCTCCGTCGAGCGGCCCTCCGCGTAGGCCTCGAGGGCCGGCTCCGGGAAGTCGTCGAGCGGGCTCAGCGAGTCGTCGAGGAGCACGGAGCGCTGAGAGACCCGCCAGTCGGCGCGGTCGCCGTCCTGCTTGCGGTCGATCTCGATGACGTCGAGCGCGGGCGTGTAGACGCGGATCGTCGGCAGCAGGTTCGCGAAGGCCGGGCGGTCGTCCTGCTCGATCACGGTCGACGGGGGCTGCGTGGTGATGAAGAACGGAGCGTCTTCGGCGATGAGCAGGTCGAGGCCGCGCGTCGACGTCGCCAGGCGCGACGCGTCCGCGGTGCCGAGCGCGCCGAGGACGACCACGACGTCGGCCTCGCGCCGCAGCCGCGGGATCAGACGGTCGATCGTCGCGACGGGGTCCGTCACCGTCAAGCCGGCGACGCCGAGCTGGGCGATCAGCTTGTCCACCCAGGCGGGGGTCAGCCCCACCAGCGCGACGCGCGTGCCCGAGTCCTCGATGACGACGTAGGGCGGGAGCACGGTCGCCGGTCCCGTCGAGACCGGGGCCGAGGAGACCGCGACGGCGGCCGTCGAGACGGAGAGCGCGGACGCGGCGGCGGTCGAGTACATGAGGTTCGCCGACAGGAACTGGATGCCGCCCGGCCGCTCGCGGCGGTAGGCCGCGAAATCCTTCCAGTGCTCGAGCTCGGAGCCCGCGACGGCCGAGTAGCGCAGGCCCGCGCGCTCGAGCGCCTCGGCCGCCGCGCGGCCGGAGGCGTCCGACGTCGCCGAGCCGAACGCGCCGCCGCGCGCGACGCCGAAGAGCGGGCCCTTCTCCTGCTCGCGCTGAACGGCGGCGGCGAGGCGTCCGAGGCCGCCGTAGGTGCGGCTCAGCACGAAGATCGCCTCGTCGGCGCCGCGCCAGTGAACGCGGTAGTACGCGGCCAGGGCCGTGCGCCAGCGCCCCGACGAGGGCCGGTCGAGGAAGGCGCGCACGTTGAGCAGCGTGCTGCCGTCGCCGAGGCGCGCGGCCGCGGCCTCGGCCTCGTGCGGGGTCAGGCGCACCGAGTTCGGGCGGCGGAACGTCGCGGGGTCCGCGGCGGCCTTGACGAGCGCGTCGGCCAGCGACGAGTTCGGGGGATAGACGAAGGCGACCTCGGAATCGGACTCGAGCGCGAGCGCGTCGCTCGAGGACTCGGTGTCGGGGACGCCGACGCCGGCCGGAACCAGGAACTGATGGTCGCGCCCGGCGAACGAGCACGAGACCTCGGAGATCGACTCCAGCGAGGCGTCGGTTCCCGAGCTGCGCAGGACCCGCTCGATCGGCGTCGCGAGGTGCTGGCTCAGCTGCGTCGGCTCGTCTTCGATCAGCGCGAGGCGGACCGGCGCCGCCGCGGCGGCCGAGGCGCCGACGAGGAGCGCCCCCGCGACGAGGGCGGGGGCGCTGCGCGGGAGACGGCGCGGTCTCGGCCGGTTCAGGCCGCGGCGTCCTCCCGCTTCTTGCGGCCGGCGGCGCGGAAGACGAGACCGTCCTTCCCGGCCTCGGCCGTCACGGAGTCTCCGTCCTTGATCTCTCCCGTGAGCAGCATGCGCGCGAGCGGGTCGACGACCAGGCGCGCGATCGCGCGCTTGAGCGGGCGCGCGCCGAAAGCGGGATCGTAGCCCTCCGCGGCGAGCAGGTCCTTGGCCGCGTCGGAGACCTCGAGGCTCACGCGCTTGTCGGCGAGGCGCCTGCGCACCGAGGCGAGCTGCACGTCGACGATCCGGCGCAGCTGGGACTTCTCCAGCGGAGAAAACTCCAGGATCTCGTCGATGCGGTTGAGGAACTCGGGGCGGAAGCGGCTCTTGAGCTCGTCCTTCGGCGCGTTCGAGGTCATCAGCAGGATCGTGTTCGTGAAGTTGACGGTGCGGCCCTGGCCGTCGGTCAGGCGGCCGTCGTCCATGACTTGGAGCAGCGCATTGAACACGTCGGGATGCGCCTTCTCGATCTCGTCGAGCAGGACGACCGAGTACGGGCGCCGGCGCACGGCCTCGGTGAGCTGGCCGCCCTCGTCGTAGCCGACGTAGCCCGGGGGCGCTCCGATGAGCCGCGCGACCGCGTGCTTCTCCATGTACTCGGACATGTCGAGTCGGATCATGGCTTTGTCCGAATCGAACAAGAACTCGGCCAGCGTGCGGGCCAATTCCGTCTTGCCGACGCCGGTCGGCCCGATGAGCAGGAACACCCCGACGGGTCGGTTCGGGTCGGACAAGCCCGAGCGCGCGCGCCGCACGGCCTCGGCGACGGACTTCACCGCGGCGTCCTGGCCGATCACGCGCTCGTGGAGCTTCTCCTCCATGCGCAGGAGCTTCGCCGACTGCGCCTCGAGCAGGCGCTCGACGGGCACGCCGGTCCAGCGGCTGACGACGCCGGCGATGTCCTCCTCCCCGACTTCCTCTTTGAGAAGCGGGTGCTCCTTCTGCTGGGCCGCGAGCTCCTTCTGGAGCTTCTCCTGCTTCTTCGCGATCTCGGGGACGCGGCCGAAGCGGATCTCCGCCGCCTTGGCCAGGTCGCCGACGCGCTCGGCCTTCTTCTCGTCGGCCTTGAGCTCCTCGGCCTGCTCGTTGACCTTGCGCAGCTCGGTGATGAGGCCTTTCTCCTTCGTCCACTGCGAGCGCAGCTCCGCGGCCTTCGTCTTCAGGGCCTTGAGCTCTTTCTCGAGATTCTTGAGGCGCGCGACGCTGCCCGGGTCGCTCTCCTTCTTGAGCGCGGTCGCCTCGATCTCGAGGCGGCGGATCGCGCGCTCGGACTCGTCGAGCTCCTGCGGCAGGGAGTCGATCTCCATGCGCAGGCGGCTGGCGGCCTCGTCGATGAGGTCGATCGCCTTGTCGGGAAGCTGGCGGTCGGCGATGTAGCGCGCGGAGAGCGTCGCGGCCGCGACGAGCGCCGCGTCGCGGATGCGCACGCCGTGGTGGACCTCGTAGCGCTCCTTGAGGCCGCGCAGGATCGCGACGGTGTCCTCGATCGACGGCTCGCCGACGTAGACGGGCTGGAAGCGGCGCTCGAGCGCGGCGTCCTTCTCGATGCCCTTCTTGTACTCGTCGAGCGTCGTCGCGCCCACGCAGCGCAGCTCGCCGCGCGCGAGCATCGGCTTGAGCAGGTTCGCCGCGTCCATCGCGCCCTCGGCCGCGCCCGCGCCGACGAGCGTGTGCAGCTCGTCGATGAACAGGATCACGCGGCCTTCCTGCGCGGCGATCTCCTTGAGCACCGCCTTGAGCCGCTCCTCGAACTCGCCGCGGAACTTCGCGCCCGCGACCAGCGCGCCGAGGTCCAGCGCGATCACGAGCTTGTCCTTGATGCCCTCGGGCACGTCGCCCGCGACGATGCGCGAGGCGAGCCCTTCGACGATCGCGGTCTTGCCCACGCCGGGCGCGCCGATGAGGACCGGGTTGTTCTTGGTGCGCCGCGCGAGGACCTGGATCACGCGCCGGATCTCCGCGTCGCGGCCGATCACGGGGTCCAGCTTGCCGCGCCGCGCGGCGGCGGTCAGGTCGCGGCCGTACTTCTCGAGCGCCTGATAGGAGGTCTCGGGGTCCTGCGAGGTCACGCGCTGGCTGCCGCGGACCTGCGTCAGCGCGGCGAGGATCTTGTCCGGCGTCAGGCCGAGGCGCGACAAGATTTTCGCCGCGTTGACTCCGTCGTCCATCAGGCCGAGGAGAACGTGCTCGACCGAGACGAACTCGTCCTTCATGGCCTTCATCCGATCCTCGGCCTTGGCCATCGCCTTCTCGAGGTCGGGAGAGGCGTGGAGCCGGCCGCCAGAGACCTGCGGCTTCTTGGCCAGCGCGCGCTCGACCTCGGCCGCGGCGGCCGCCGGGTCGACGCCCGCCTTCTTCAATATCTCGCCGACCACGCCGCCGTCCTGAGAGAGCAGGGCGGCGAGCAGGTGCTCTTCGGACAGCTCCTGGTGGCCGCGGCGCTGGGCCAGGGCCTGGGCGTCCGAGAATGCCTGCTGAGTCTTGAGCGTCCAGCGATCGGGATTCATGAGGGGAGGGACCTCCGTCCGCGCGGCGCGGCGATCAGTCCTTATTTATTGTGCAACATTCCGACCGGCGTCGCGTGACGCGGTGCCGGCCGCGGCGACGGAGCCCGCGGCGAGATCCGTCGCGATGTGCAGCGTCTCCTCGAGCACCGCGTCCGGCGCGTCCGGAGCCCGCTCCGGGAGGCCCTCGTCGTCGTCCGCCGAAGCCGCGGGAGAATGCGCGGTCGCGGTCGACGCCGCGACCGCCGGCGCCTTGCCGTCGAGCATCGCCAACGTGATCTCCTCGTAGGCGAGCGGCTTGATCTTGAGCGCCGCGCGGTCCTTCTTGCGCGCCTCCGCGCGCTCCTCGTCGGCTTTGCGCTCGGTCAGGCGCTTTTTCTCGTTGAGCGAGAGACTCTTGTCCTTCTTCTGCTTTTCCCAGCGCTCGAGGTCCTCGCGGATCCAGCGGAACTCGCGCGAGGCCGCGACGCGTCCCGCCGACGCCTTGCCGAGCGCGGGCACCCGTCCGTCGATCGAGCCAGCGCGCGCGAATTCGGCCGGCTCGATCTCGTCGTAGGGCAGGGCGTTGCTCTGGGCGGACTCGGTCGTCTCGGAGAGGTCGCCGCCCGACGGCAGGTGGATGTCGGGGATCACGCCGCGGTTCTGGGTCGAGCCGCCGGAGACGCGGTAGAACTTCTGGACGGTCAGCTTCAAGGCGCCGGGGCGGATCGAGCGGTAGGCGGGCGGCAGGTACTCCTCGAGCTCGAGCACCGACTGCACGGTCCCCTTCCCGAACGTGCTCTTGTCGCCCACGATGACGCCGCGCCCGTAGTCCTGCATCGCCGCCGTGTAGATCTCGGCCGCCGACGCCGAGCCGCGCGAGGTCAGCACCACGAGCGGGCCGTCGTAGGACGGCGCCGCGTCGGTGTTGCGCAGGACGCGGATCGTGCCGCGCGCGTCCTTGACCTGGACGACGGGGCCCTCCTTGATGAACAGGCCGCTGAGCGAGACCGCTTCCGAGAGGGAGCCGCCGCCGTTGCCGCGCAGGTCGACGACGATCGCGTCGACTCCGCGGCGCCTCAGCTCCGCGATCAGGCGGTCGCTGTCGCGCGTGAGGCTCTTCGCGTCGTCGCCGCCCTTCATGTCGGCGTAGAACGAGGGCAGGTCGAGCACGCCGATGCGCGCGTCGCGGTCGCCGGGCAGCGGCACCTTGTAGAGGCGCGCCTTCGCCTCCTGGTCGGTGAGCTTGATCTCGTCGCGCACGAGCGCGATGACGACGCGCGTCGCGGGATCGAGCGCGTCGTTCGGCAGGACGCGCAGGCGCACGGTCGTGCCCTTCTCGCCGCGGATCATGCCGACCACGCGGTCGAGCTTCATGCCGACGATCTCGACGAACGGCCCCTCTCCCTGCGCGACGGCCTCGAGGCGGTCGTTGGGCTTGAGCTTCTTGCTGACCTCGGCGGGTCCGCCCGGCACCAGCGACATGATCTTCGCGTAGCCGTCCTCCGAGCGCAGGACCGCGCCGATGCCGACGAGCGAGAGCTTCATGCTGATGTCGAAGTTCTCCTTCTGCGCGGCCGCGAGGTAGTCGGAGTGCGGGTCGTAGACGTGCGCGAGCGCCGAGAGGAAATCCTGGAGTATGTCCGCGCCGTCGTACTCCTTGTAGCTGCGCAGGAGCCGGTCGTAGCGCGTGTCGATCGTCTCCTTGATCGACAGCTCCTTCTCGGGCTTCGCGGCGGCCGCGGTGCTGACGGCGAGGGCGGCGAAGGGATTCGCCGCCGCGGCGGCCTTGGCCTCGGCCGTCTTCTGCCGCGCCATGCGCTCGAGCAGGACCTCGTGCTTGATGCGCAGGCGCCACAGCTCCTCGAGCTGCTCGTGGGTGGCGGGCCAGGCGGCGTCGTGGCGGTCGAGCACGACGCTCTCGTCCTTCGTGAAGTCGAAGTCGGAGGAGGTCAGGCGCTTGACGAGAGCGACGCGCTCCTCGAGCCGCGAGAGCACGCGCGTGTAGATGTCGTAGGCGGCCTCGACGTCCCCGTTGCGCGCCAGGCCGCCCAGCGTCGTCGCGTACTTCGCCTCGAACTCGTCGACGTCGGCCTTCTCGAGGATCATGTGGTTGTAGTCGAACGAGTCGAGATAGTTGCTCAGGAACTTCTTGGACACGGTCTCGTCGATCGTGCGGTGCGCGTAGTGGGTCTGCTCGAGCAGGCGCGTGACGAGCTCGGAGACGACCGGGCCGCCTTGATAGCGCTCGACGTCGGCCGCCGCGGGTCCGGCGGCGACGGCCGCGGCGAGCGCGGCGGCGGTGAAACGGCGCAGGAGCGAGAGATTCATGGGTTTTTCCTCAGCGATCGTACTCGAAATCGGGCGTCTTGGCTACCGGCGCCGGCGCGGGACGCAAGCGGCTCCAGAGCCGGCGCGCGCCGTAGGCGGCGGCCGCGCCGACGACGTACGCCGCGACGGCGCGCGCGCCCGCGGGCGCGACCCAAGGCAGGCCGAGCAGGAACGCGGACGCGTCCAGCGCGGCGCGCTCGCGCGGCGAGACGGGTCCCGGCGCGAACTCGTCGTAGCGGTCCTCGCCGTACTTGCGGCCGCGGATGTCGCGCAGGCGTCCGGTGCCGTAATCGGTGCGCATCTTCTGGTCGTGCGAGGCCTGCCAGCCTCCGACGATCACGCCGCGCAGCTTCCCGAGCTGGGCGATCAGCTCCGCGCCGAAGAGCATCCAGACGGTTCCCGCCGCGAAGGGGAAGGAGGCGTGGGCGCCGAACCACAGGAAGGCGAGACCCGTCAGCAGCTGCATTCCCGCGGCGTAGGCGCCGAGCTCGACAGCCTCTCCGGCCCGCCGCTGGAGCGGGATCGACGGCGCGGCGGCCGGCGCGGGCGAAGACGCGCGCGAAAGCCGCCGGCCTTCGGAGAGCGGCCCCGCCGCGACGGCCGTCTCGTCGGCGGCGGCCGCGCCGCCGTCGAACGTAAGCCGGCCAGAGTCGAGCGCCGCGCCCGAACGCGCGCCCGCGCCGAGATCGAGCTGGCCGCGCGCGTTCGGCGCGCCGCTCTTGGACGTCGCCGCCGCGAGCCCTTCCTCTTCTTCCGCCGGAGCGGCCGGCGCCGCGGCCGCGGGCGCCGCGCTCGGCTGGTCCGCGGCGGCCGCGGCGGCGGCGTGGACGGCGGCGGGCGCCGGAGCCGCCGCGGCCGAAGCGCTCGGCAGGAACGGCGCCGCCGCCCGCGTCGCGGGACCGGCGCTCAGGGCCGGAGCGGCGCCGAGCGGCGCGGCGGTCAGGGAGATCGGCGCCGGAGCGGCGCTCAGGGCGCCGCGCGCCCCCGCGGGAATCGTCGGCTCGACGACGCGGACGTCCGCGGCCCTCTCGGTTTGGGCGCGCAGCCCGACGGGAAGGGCGAACCAGACGGCGAGCGCGAGGAGCGACATCTTTCCAATATAACAGGTCCAGCGGACTCGCGCCAGGGGGCGCGCCGCGGCCGCTCTGACCAGGCCTTGACCGGCGGACGCCCCTCCTTTATACTGCGTCGCGATGCCCTCTCCATCGAACGACGACCTGCGGGAAGAGATTCGCGCGCTGAGTCTGGAGCTGCGCAGCCTGCGCGACGAGGTCGAGAGGCTGAAGGGCCGGGAGGCGCCGGCCCCCGCGTCCTCTCGTCCGGCCGCGGAGCCGAAGCGCGAGATCGCCCGCCCGGTTCCGGCGCCCCCGACCGCCGCTCCCGCTCCCGCGCCGGCGCCCGCGCGTCCGAAGCCTTGGGAGTTGCCGCGCGCGCCGCGGCCGGCGCGGCCCGCGTGGTCTTTCGACGAGAAATTCATCGGCGAGAAGCTCACGCAGTACGCGGGCATGGTCATCCTCGCCCTCGGAATCCTCTTCTTCCTGATCTGGACCGCGACTCACGCGGGGCCCGAGGTCCGCGTCGCGATCGCGGCCGGAGCGGGCGCGGTCTTGATCGTTCTCGGCCTCAAGGCCGAGAAGCGTCCGCCTTACGACCGTTTGGCCGGGACGCTGATCCGCGGGGGCTGGACCGTCCTGTACCTCACCGTCTACGCCTCCCATCATTTCGAAGCGACGAGGATTTTGGAGTCCGCCGCGGTCGAGCTCGCGCTCCTGCTGGGCGCGGCGGCCGGGATGATCGGCCACGCGATCTCGCGCAAGTCGCGTCCCCTGCGGCTGTACTCCGTCGGCCTGACCTATTTCGTCCTGCTCTTCTGCGGCGAGGAGATCGGGAGCTACGACTTGATGGCCGTCCTTTTCGCGGCCTCGGCCGTCGTGGCCGTCGGCAGCGGCGAGGCCGACATCCTGCTCGCGAGCTTGTGCGGCTATTACGCGAACTACGTCCCCGTCTATTTCCACACGATCACGGCGCCGCCGGACCAGCGCACGGTCGCGAATTTCGCCTCGCCGTTCCTTTGGCTCGCCGGCCCCTATCTTCTGGTCGCGGGCCTGCCGCTGTTCCGGCGCGCGCGCGAGCGGATATTCGGCGCCGACGCGAAGCCGACGCTCGGCGAGGCGGCCTTGTGCCTGAACGCCGCCCTCTTCGCCGTCGTCGCGGGCTCGATGGGGCGCGTCTACTTCGGCGTGCCGCACCTGGGCCGCGCGGCGGCGCTCGCCTCGCTGTTCGCGGTGCCGGCGCTGTTCCAAGCGCGCCTGCTCGGGCGCCGCTCCGCCGCGGCGGGCCTGGGCGCGGTGCTGGCGCTCGGTCTGCTGGCCGCGGCCATCTTCGAGATGCCGGACCCGATGTGGAAGCTGCTGGCCTGGATGGTGGTCTCCTGCTCCTGGGTCTGGATCGGGCTCCTGTTCGAGCAGCCGGTCTGGCGTGCCGCGGGCCTCACGATGGCCATGCTGACCTTCGTCTTCTATGTCCAGGTCGCCGTCCTCGGCCCGGAGAGCCGGCGCGAGGCCTCGATGGCGATGTTCCTCTTTTGCGGCCTGGCCTACGTCTTCTCGCGGACGCACCGCCTGTGGCTGAAGGACCAGGAGACGTGGGAGGAGCCGGCGACCGAGATGTGGCTGCACGCGGGCTCGCTCGCGCTCCTGATCGGGCTTTGGGGCACGCTCGACGCGGCGCCGTTCCTGTGCGTCGTCGCCGCGCTCGGCGTCGTCGCCGAGCACGCGGCGGTCGGCCTCGGGCGCACGCACCTCTGGGCCCAGGCCGCGATGCTCGAGTGCGGCGCCTGCGTCTACGCGTTCTTCGTCGACTACGGCGCGAACCTGCCGATCATGGGGCTGACTCCGCGCCTGCTGACGACGGGCGTGCTCGCGGCGTGCTCGGCGTACGTCTATTTCGCCGGCCCCGTGACCGAGGAGCTGGCCAAGTCCTGGAAGGCCTGGACGCTCGCGGAGGCGAGGCGCGCCCTGTCCTGGCTCGCGTTCGCGGCGGTGTCCTTCGCGGTCTACCGCGAGTTCGACGGCCGCCTGCGTCTGCCGGTCTGGGCCTTCGGCTGCGTCGGGCTTCTCGCCCTCGGCCGCTCGCTCGGCAAGGACGACTTCCGCCGCCAAGGAGGACTGCTCGCCGCCGTCTCCGCCGTCGAGGCCGTCGCGACGTACCTGCTCGGCCCGTCGCAGCTCCTCGGCTCCGCGAGCGCCGCCGGCGCCGTCTTCTACTGGTCGTCGTGCGCGGCTCTTCTTGGCGGCCTCGTTCTCGTGAAGAGCCGCGCTCTCGGCGAGCCGACGGACCTCGACAAGCAGGCGGCCGGCGCGCTCGGGGCCCTGCCGCTCGTCCTCGGCGCGTGCTATCTCGCCAAGGAGCTCGACCAGTTCCAGCTCACTTTGGTCTGGACGGGCCTCGGCATCGCCTTCCTGGCCGGCGGCCTGGCGCTCGACTGGCGCGAGCTGCGCTATCCCGCGCTCGGGCTCCTCGGTCTCTGCGTCGGCAAGGCGCTGCTCATGGACACGGCCAACCTGCCCCTGCCCTACCGCGTCGCGAGCTTCGTGGCTCTCGGCATCGTGCTCCTGCTCGCCTCCAGCCTGTACGTGCGCGCGGGAGCGCGCTCCCCCGATGATCCGAAAGACCATCCCGTGGATTCTCGTTAGCGCGGGGCTCGGGGTCGCGCTCCTGCTCTCACGCCGCGCGGCGCCCAGCCGCGAGAGCCTCCTGCCGCTCTCGCGCACCGTCGCCGAGCACGAGAAGGCGGTCGACCGCGCGGCGGGCGCCGCGTTCCCGCTGTCGGCCGACGAGGAGCGGCGCATCGGCGAGGACCTCGACCGCGAGCTCGGCGCCGGCGAGACGCGCGGCCCTTCGAGCGCGGCCGCGGCGACCCGCGCCGCGCTCTGGCGCGAGCTCGGCGGCGACGCGGCGCGCTCGCCTATGGTCGCGCGCTTCCGCGGGCGCTACGTGTTCCGGACCACGGGCTCCTTCGGCGAGCCGAACGCGTTCGCCCTGCCCGGCGGCTTCGTCTACGCGACCGACTCCCTGCTCGCGCGCCTCAGCGGCGACGGCGACGCGGTGCTGTTCGTGCTCGGCCACGAGATCGGCCACGTCGAGCTCGGCCACTGCGCCGATCAGTACCGCCTGCGCCCGAACGGGAGCAATCCCGTCCGCGACATCCTCGGCGGAGTGCTCTCGGTCGGCCGGCTGCTCGCCTCGATCCACTTCAGCTCCGCGCAGGAGCTCGAGGCCGACGCCTTCTCGGTGCGCTTGATGCGCTCGCTCCACCGCGATCCGAGCGCGGGCCTGCGCGTGATGGACGCGCTCGGCCTTCCCGCCGACGCGCGCACGAAGCGCGGGCCCGACGAGGTCGCCGTCGAGGCCGCGTCCGACTACTTCCACACCCACCCCGGCTCCTGGGAGCGGCGCGCCGCGCTCGAGCGCGAGATCGCCTCCGGACGCTGATGCGGCCTTGAGCGCGCGCCGGCCGCCGCCCTTGCTGGGCTCGGAGATGATCGCGCTGCGCGGAGCCGGGCGGCTGACGCGCGCGCGCGGCGGCTGGGTCCTGCGCACTCCGTCGAACCCGGACTTCCGCTTCGGCAACGCGCTGTGGCGCGAGCGGGCCCCGCGGCCGGGCGACGAGGTCCGGTGGCCGAAGCTCTTCGCACGCCATCACGGCCGCGGCCTGCGCCATCGGACCTTCGTCTGGGACGGCGAGGCGCCGTCGCCGGAGATGATCGGACGCTTCAAGAGGCTCGGCTACCGGCACGTGGTCTCGGACGGGCTTAAGGTCGAGCGCTATCGCCCGGCGCGCCGGCTGAGCCCGCGCCTGCGCGTCGAGCTCGTGCGCGGCGCGAGCGGCTGGCGCGAGCTGGTCGGATTCCAGGTCGGGCTGCGGCCGGGTTCCGCGCGCCGGAGACGCTTCATTCGCCGTCTCTACGCCGCGTACCGCGCCCTGTGCGAGAAAGGGCGGGGAGACTGGTACGTCGCGCGCCTGCGCGGGCGCGTGGTCGGCAAGCTGGGCCTTCATCATCGCGGCGGGAACGGCCGCTTCCAGCAGGTCGAGACTTCGCCGCGGCACCGGCGCCGCGGCGTCTGCACCGCGCTGCTGGACTTCGCCCTGCGGCGCGCGTTCCGGGAGCTGGGTCTGCGCCGGGTCTACATCGCCGCCGATCCGCGCGGCGCCGCGATCCGCGTCTACCGGCGCGCGGGCTTCCGCCGCTTCGCGCGCGAGGACGCCTTCGTCCGCTCGCCGCGAGGCGACGCCGGCTGAGGCCGGGCCTTGACCACCTGCCGCACTCCTCCTATACTCGGGATTGTGGCCACTGTCGCCGAGGTCGAGCCTCCCGCCGCCGTCCACGTCCCGCGCGCGCCGCGGCTGAGGGCGGCGTTCGGCGACGTCCGCTTCTCGGGCTTCCTCGCGGCCCAGGCGCTCGGGGCGTTCAACGACAACGCGTTCAAGACCTTCGTCGCTCTGCTCGCGATGGGCAAGGACCCGGCCGGCGCGCCGCGGCTGATCGCGATCGCGGGCGGAATCTTCATCGTCCCCTTCCTTCTTTTCTCGTCGCTGGCCGGCGACGCCGCCGACCGCTGGTCGAAGTCGAAGCTCGTCGTCTTCTTCAAGGCCGCCGAGGTCGTCCTGCTCGTCCTCGCCGTTCCCGCGCTGGCGGTCGGCAGCATCCCGGCGCTGATGGCGCTGATGTTCCTGATGGGCGTCCACTCCGCCTTCTTCAGCCCGGTCAAGTTCGCGATCCTGCCCGAGCTCGTCGACGACTCCGACCTCTCGCAGGCGAACGGCCTCGTGCAGATGACCTCGTTCGCCGCGATCGTGCTGGGCACCGCGGCGGCGACGGAGCTGCTCCTGCACCTGCACGACCGTCCGGCGCTCGCCGCCGCGGCGCTGGTGGCCGTCGCGGCCGTCGGCCTGGCGACCGCGCTGCTCGTTCCGCAGACGCCGGCCGTGCGGCCCCAGACCGAGCTCAAGCTCGACATCGTCTCGCGCACGTACGCGAACCTGCGCGACCTCGCGCGCCTGCCCAGCCTGAACCTCGCGACCTACGCGAGCGCCTTCTTCTGGTTCGTCGGCGCGCTGTTCATGATGAACATGCTCGTCTACGGCGAGCGCCTCATGGGCCTCGACGACGCGGCGTGCGGGCGCCTGCAGGTCATCCTCTCGCTCGGCATCGGCGCGGGGTCCTTCGTCGCCGGGCGCCTCTCGCAGGGACAGATCGAGCTCGGGCTCGTTCCTCTCGGCGGCCTCGGCCTCGTCGCCTTCTCCTTCGACCTCGCCTTCGCGTACGATTCCCCGCGCCGCGTCTGGCTCGATTTGGCGATGCTCGGCCTGTCGGCCGGGTTCTTCGCGGTGCCTCTGCAGGCGTTCATCCAGCAGCGCAGCCCGGCCAAGGAGCGCGGCCGGATCCTCGCGATCGGCAACTTCCTGTCCTTCGTCGGGATCATGATCGCTTCCGCGGTCTATTGGGGGCTCGATAAGCGCCACATCGATCCCGCCGGAGTCTTCCTCGTCGCCTCCGCGATGTCCGCCGTCGTCGCCTTCGAGCTTCTCGCGCGCCTGCCCGACTTCTTCACGCGCCTGATCGCGTTCCCGTTCACGCACTGGATCTACAAGATCAAGGCCGTCGGCCGCGAGAACGTCCCGGTCGAGGGACCGGTCCTGCTCGTGGCCAACCACGTCTCGTTCGTGGACGCGGTGCTGATCGCGATGGCGAACCAGCGCCTCGTGCGCTTCATGATGCTGCGCTCGTACTACGAGCTGCCGATCGTGCACCGCTTCTTCAAAGCGATGGGCTGCATCCCGGTCTCGAGCTCGGACGGGCCCAAGGCGATCCGCGAGTCGTTCGAGCGCGCGCGGCAGTACATGCGGGAAGGCGAGGCCGTCTGCGTCTTCGCCGAGGGCGAGGTCTCGCGCCACGGGCAGATGCAGAGGTTCCGCAAGGGCTTCATGCGCCTCGTCGACGGGCTCGACGTGCCCATCGTGCCCGTGCACCTCGACCGCGTCTGGGGCAGCCTGTTCAGCTTCTCCGAAGGCCGCCTCCTGCTCAAGCGGCCGCGCCGGATTCCTTATCCGGTCACGGTGAGCTTCGGCAAGGCCCTGCCCTCGACTTCGAGCGCGTTCGCGGTGCGCCAGGCCATTTTGGAGCTCGGCGCGGAGGCCTTCCAGCACCGCCTCTGCGACACGCCGCCTCTGGCGCTCTGCTTCGCGCGGCAGGCCAAGCGCCATCCGTTCGGCGGCGGCATCTCCGACTCGAGCGGGCTCAAGCTCAACGCGCTGTCGACGCTCGTCGGCGCGCACCTGCTCGGGCGCGCGCTCGAGACGCTGCTCGGCGGCGAGGAGCGCGTCGGCGTGCTGATGCCGCCGTCGGTGCCCGGGGCGCTCGCGAACTACGGTCTGGCCCTGCGCGGCAAGATTCCGGTCAATCTCAACTACACGGCGGCGAAGGACGTCGTCGACGCCTGCCTGGCGAAGGCCGGGATCAAGACCGTGGTGACCTCGCGCAGGGTCGCCGAGAAGCTCGGCTGGGAGCCGGCCGGGCGCAAGATTTACCTGGAAGACGTCGCGCCGACGATCTCGGGCGCGCGGAAGGCGCTGACCGCCGCCGCGTTCCTGCTCGCGCCGTCGTACGTGCTCGAGCGCACGGCCTTCGCGAAGGCGCGCGGCTCCATCGACCGGCTCGCGACGATCATGTTCACGAGCGGCTCGACGGGGACGCCGAAAGGCGTGATGCTCACGCACGCGAACGTGCTCTCGAACATCCAGGCCGTCGCGCAGGTCTATCCGCTCGGCGCCGACGACTGCATGCTCGGCGTCCTGCCCTTCTTCCACGCGTTCGGCTTCACCGCCACGCTCTGGCTGCCGCCGTGCCTCGGCTTCGCCGCGACGTACCACTTCACGCCGCTCGACGCGCGCGTGGTCGGCCACCTCATCGAGAAGCGCCGCGCGACGATCCTGATCGGCACGCCGACGTTCCTGCACTCGTGGATGCGACGCATCGAGCCCGCGCAGTTCATGAGCATGCGCTACGTCGTCGCGGGCGCCGAGAAGCTGCGCCACGCGCTGGCCGCGGCGTTCAAGGAGAAGTACGGCCTGACCCCGCTTGAGGGCTACGGCGCGACCGAGCTGTCTCCGGTGGCGTCCGTCAACATCCCGGACATCGACTGGCCCGGCACGCGCCAGATCGGCACCAAGCCGGACACGGTCGGCCAGCCGCTGCCGGGCGTGTTCATGAAGGTCGTCGATCCCGACACGGGCAAGGACCTGGGACCCAACGAACCGGGGCTCCTGCTCGTCAAAGGCCCGAACGTCATGAAGGGCTATCTCGACGACGAGGCCAAGACCCGCGAGGTCATGCGCGGCGACTACTACGTGACCGGCGACATCGCCAAGATCGACGAGGACGGCTTCGTGACGCTGACCGACCGCCTGTCGCGGTTCTCGAAGGTCGGCGGCGAGATGGTCCCGCACATCCGCGTCGAGGAGAGCCTGCAGGACGCGCTCGGCGTCGTCGAGCCCGCCTTCGTCGTCGCCGCGGTGCCCGACGACAAGCGCGGCGAGCGCCTCGTCGTGCTGTTCAAGGGCGACGTCGACCTGGACGCGGTGCTCAAGAAGGTCAAGACCGCGGGGATGCCGAATCTGTGGATTCCGGACAAGACCAATTTCCACAAGGTCGAGGAGTTCCCTTTGCTGGGCACCGGAAAGGTCGACCTCCAGAAGCTCAAGGGCGAGGCGCGCCGTCTGGAGGGGGTCGCATGAGGCCCGTCCGGCTCCTGCTCGCGGCGGCGGCGCTCTCCGGGGCGGCCGCGGTCTCCGCGCTCGCCCAGGCTCAGCCGGCGGTCGCGGCGTCGACCGCGGCCCCGGTCGACAAGTCGCAGATGTACAACCGGGAGGGACCCGTCGTCAAGAACGCGGCCAGCTTCATCGGCGTGATCTCCGTGATCCCGGCCGCGGTGGTCGGCGCGGTCGCCTGTCCGGTCAAGCTCGTCGCGGGCAAGCCCGGGGACAAGACGTACCAGCAGCGCTACAAGGACTGCGTCGCGGCCGGAACGGCGAGCGGGACCCAGATCGCCTACGAGGTCGGCGGCTTCCCATTCCTCGTCCTCAAGCGCGTTTTCTGGGACATCCCGCGGCGCGCGCTCGCGCGCGCGTCGGGGCCGAAGAAGAGCCCGGCCGCTCCTCCGGCCGCCGGCCGATGATCGGGGTCCTCGCCGCGCTGCTCGTCGGCGTCAACGCGCTGTTCGTGCTCATGGAGTTCGCGCTGATGCGCGTGCGCCCGGCGCGCGTCGAGGTCCTCGCGCGCGGCGGGAGCCCGCGCGCGGCCGCGGTCCAGGACGTGCTCGCGCGCCTCGACGAGTACCTCGCGGCGATGCAGGTCTGCCTCGCGGTGATCACGATCGCGCTCGGCGCCGTCGCCGAGCCCGAGGTCATGGCGATGCTGAGCGCGCGGCTGGCGCGGCTGGCGGCGCTCCTGCCTCCGGCCACGATCTCGGCCCTGTCCTTCCTCCTCGCGGTCTCGGCGCTCGCCGGCGCGCAGATGATCCTGGCCGAGCTCGTGCCCCGCGCGATCGCGATCCAGTTCGCCGAGCCGATCGCGCTGTTCGGCGCGCGGCCGCTCAAGGTTCTCGCGCTGTTCCTGCGCGTGCCGATCCGGCTGACGACGGCCGTCTCGCGCGGGATCCTCGCGCTGTTCGGGCTCAAGCCCGCCGCCGCGGCCGATCACGCCGTCGGGGTGGACGAGATGCGCGTGCTCCTCGGCGAGTCGCACGAGAAGGGCGGCATGCCGCTCGAGCGCATGCTCCTGATGGAGAACCTGTTCGACCTCGCCGCGGCGAAGGTCTCCGAGGCGATGCGGCCGCGCGAGGGCGTCGCCTTCCTCTCGCTCGCGAAGCCGTGGAGCGAGAACCTCGCCGTCGCGCGCGACACGCGCTTCTCGCGCTACCCGCTCTGCGAGCTCGGGCTCGACACCGTGATCGGCTACGTGCACCTCAAGGACCTCGTGCTCGTCGACGGCGGGCCGGAGCCCGACCTGCGCCGCCTGCGCCGCGACCTGCTCGAGACGACGGAGGCCGAGCCTCTCGAGCGCCTGCTCAAGACGATGCCCGACAAGGGCGCGCACATGGCGCTCGTGCGCGACGCGGCCGGCCGCGTCGTCGGCCTGCTCACGCTCGAGGACATCGTCGAGGAGATCGTCGGCGAGATCCGCGACGAGTTCTCGCGCCCGCGCGGGTGGGCCGACGGCCAGCTCTTCGCGCGCGCGGCCGTCGACGCGAACCTGCCGCCCGGGGAGCGCGACGCGGCGATCGCGCATCTGCTCGCGCGCCTGAAGGCCGCGCGCCCGGAGCTGGACGACAAGGCCGCGTTCGCGGCGGTCTGGGAGCGCGAGCTCAAGTTCGCGAGCGCGGTCGGGCGCGGCGTGCTCGTGCCGCACGCGCGCCTGCCGGGCCTCCCCGAGCCGATGATCGCCGTCGGCCGCTACGCGAAGGCCGCGGCGCTGCCCACGCCCGACAACGTGCCCGTGCGCCTCGTCTTCCTGATCCTGACGCCGGCCGAGACGCCGATCGCCCAGCTCAAGATCCTCCAGCGCATCGCCTCGCTCGTCACCAACGAGAACCTGCGCCGCAAGCTGTGGCGCGCGAAGAGCGACGAGAGCCTGCTCCACTTGCTGCGCACGGCCGACACCTTGCTCGCCGTCTGACGGCTACCGAGCCGGCGGCGCGGGGGCGGCGGCGAGACGCGCGAGCGCGTCGCGAATCTCGCGGCTGTGCGTGCTCGGGTCCACCTTCGGGTTCGCGTACAGGATGGTCCCGTCGCGGCCGACGATGAAGGTCGCGCGATGCGCGAAGAGCCAGCCGTCGACCCCGAACGCCTTCGCGACCGAGCGGTCGACGTCCGCGGCGAGAGGGAAGGGAAGGCGGTGCTTCGCGATGAACTTCCGGAGCGACTCGAGCGAGTCGTAGCTGAATCCGACGACGGTCGCGTTGAGGCCCCGGAAAGCGGAGAAGTCGTCGCGCAGCGCGCAGGCCTCCTTCGTGCAGCCGCTCGTGCCGTCCTTCGGGTAGAAGTAGAGGACGAGGGGAGCGCGGTCGAGCCAGCCGGGAAGGGCGAAGACGGTCCCGTCGCTGAGCGGCGCGGACACCGCGGGCGCCTTGTCTCCGGCCTTCAAGGCCGCCCGCGCGGGAGCGGCGGCGACAAGAAGCGCGGCGAGAATGGATTTCATAAGCGCAGGCTAGCAATTTTGCGCTTCGGGCCGGCGGCCCGAGAGGCGAAATTGGTATCATCGACGGATGCCGGGCGAGAATCGGCGTTTTCTCCGCGCTTGCCGCAGCCTGCCGGTGGACGCGACGCCGGTCTGGTTCATGCGCCAAGCGGGGCGCTACATGGAGGAATACCGCGCCCTGCGCAAGCGCCACTCCATCCTGGAGCTCGCGAAGACGCCCGCGCTCGCCTGCGAGGTCACGCTCCAGCCGATCCGCCGCCTCCCGGTGGACGCCGCCATCCTGTTCGCCGACATTTTATTGCCGGTCGAGGCCATGGGCCTCAAGCTCTCCTTCGCGCCCGGGCCGACGATCGCGGACCCCGTGCGCACCGACCGCGACGTCGCGCGGCTCAAGGACGCCGGCGCGGCCGCGGAGCTCGGCTTCGTCTATGAGGCCGTGCGCCTGATCCGGCGCGAGCTGGGCGGGAAGGTCCCGCTGATCGGCTTCGCGGGCGCGCCCTACACCGTCGCGAGCTACATGGTCGAGGGCGGCCCGTCGGACCACTACAAGATCGTCAAGGCGATGATGACCGAGCGGCCCGACCTGTGGGACAAGCTGATGCGCAAGGTCCGGCGCGTGACGGCCGAGTACCTGAAGGCGCAGGTCGACGCCGGCGCGCAGGCGGTCCAGCTCTTCGACTCCTGGGTGGGGGATTTGACGCCCGAGGAGTATCGGCGGCACGTGCGCCCGCACTCCGCCTGGGTGCTCGCCGAGGCCGCGACGTGGGGCGTGCCGGTGATCTCGTTCGGCACCGGGACGAGCGGCTTCCTCGAGGACTTCGCCGCGGCCGGAGGCGACGTGATCGGCCTGGACTGGCGCGTGGACATCGACGCGGCGCGAAAGCGGCTGGGGCGGCGCGCGGTACAAGGGAATCTCGATCCGGTTCTGCTGTTCTCGGACAAAAAAACGATCCGGTCGGCCGTGAAGGACATCTTGGAGCGAAACGGAAAAAAGAAAGGGCACGTCTTCAACCTCGGCCACGGCATTCTTCCCGAGACTCCGGTCGACAACGTCGCCTACGCCGCGTCATGCGTGCACGAAATGAGCGCCCGGTGAGGGACCGGCGCGGCGAGACGCCGCGTCAGGTCGTCGTGATCGGGGCCGGGATCACCGGCCTCGCGGCGGCGCGCGAGCTCCTGCGCGCTTCGGAGAGGGAGCGGCGCCCGGCGTCCGTCGTCGTGCTCGAGGCCTCGGCGCGCGTCGGCGGCAAGGTGCGCACCGAGACCGTCGGCGGGACCGTCATCGAGACCGGCCCCGACAGCTTCGTGACGCTGAAGCCCGAGATGCTCGAATTGGTGAAGGAGCTCGGCCTCGAGGGCGAGTTGATCGGCACCGCGCCCGACGCGACCGTCAGCGTGCTCAAGGACGGCCGGCTCCTGCCGATGCCCGCGGGCCTCCAGCTGATCTCGCCGACGAAGCTCCTGCCGTTCGCGTTCTCGCCCCTCTTCTCCGTCCGCGCGAAGCTGCGCATGGCGCTGGAGCCGCTGCTGCCGGCGCGCCGCGACGGCGCCGACGAGTCGCTCGCGGACTTCACGCGCCGCCGCCTCGGCGCCGAGGCCCTCGACGTCCTCGTCGCGCCGATGCTGGCCGGCATCTTCGCCGGAGACGCGGAGCGCATGAGCGTGCAGAGCACGTTCCCGCAGCTCCTCGAGATGGAGCGGCGCGGCGGTCTCGCGCGGTCGCTGTGGACGCGCGCGCCGCAGCGCGCGCGGCGCGAGGGCTTCTCGACCTTCATGACCCTCCGGAGCGGACTCTCTCGCGTCGTCGAGGCGCTCGCGCGCGCGCTGCCGGCCGAGACGGTCCGCACCGACAGCCCCGCGACGGCGGTGCGCCGCCGCGGCAGCCGCTGGCAGGTCGTCACGCCGCGCGGGACGTTCGACGCCGACGCGGTCGTGTGCGCCGCGCCGGCCCCCGCGTTCGCCGAGGCGGTCGACGGGCTCGACCCCGAGCTCGCGATGCGCCTGCGCGAGATCCCGTTCGCCTCGACGGCGACGGTCACGCTCGTCTACGACGAGGCGTCGCTGCCGAGCGTGCCGCGCGGCTTCGGCTTCCTGACGGCGCGCGGCGCGGGCACGACGCTGACCGCCGCCACGTTCGCTTCGAGCAAGTTTCCGGCGCGCGCCCCGCAGGGGAAGACCGTGATCCGGGCCTTCGTCGGCGGCGCGGGACGCGACGCGGAGGCCGAGGCCGCGGCGGAGCGCATCGAGTCGGGCGTGCGCGGCGACCTGGACCGCATCCTGTCCCTGCGCGGCGCGGCGCCGGTCCTCGCGAGGACGACGCGCTGGCTCAAGGCGAACCCGCAGTACGAGGTCGGGCACTCGCGCCGGCTCGAGCGGCTCGCCTCGTGCCTCAAGAGCCATCCGGGCCTCGTCTTGGCCGGCTGCTCGTACTACGGCGTCGGGCTTCCGGACTGCGTGCGCTCCGGCCGGCGCGCGGCCGAGCTCGCGCTGAAATCGACTCTCGGGAGGCGGCATGACGATATTCCTGCAGGACTGGCTTAGCCTCGGCATCGCGCTCGTTCTCGGCGCCGCGATCGGCATCGAGCGCGAGATCTCGGACAAGGCCGCGGGCCTGCGCACGAACACGCTGATCTGCGTCGGCGCCTGCCTGTTCATGATCGTCTCGAAGAACTTCACGGGCATCGTCGGCGCGGATCCCACGCGCATCGCCGCGCAGATCGTCACCGGCATCGGCTTCCTCGGCGCGGGCGCGATCATGGAGGAGCGCCGGCGCGTCGTCGGCCTGACGACGGCGGCGACGATCTGGATCGTCGCCGCGATCGGCATCTCCGTCGGCGTCGGCAACTACTCGATCGCGGCCGCGGCCACGGCGCTGACCCTGTTCGTGCAGACCGTCTTCCCGCGTCTCGACGTCTGGGTCGACGAGCACCGCCAGCGCTACACCTACCGCGTCGAGTCGGACCTCGACGAGGAGGGCCTCGAGGGGATCAAGACGGTCTTCCGCGAGGCGAACGTGAAGGTCCTTTGGCGCAAGCTGATGAAGAAGAACGACCGCTACCTGAGCGAATGGTACGTCTCGGGGCCGCGCCTCGAGCACAAGGAGCTCGTGCGCAGGCTCCTCGAGACCAAGCACGTCCGGGAGCTGACCTACTGATGGACGCGGCGAAAGTCTCGGCGATCCTCGAGGAGCTCGGCCAGCCCGGCTACCGCTGGGACCAGGTCCGCAAGGCCGTCTACGGCCAGGCCGTCTCCTCGTACGAGGAGATCGCGGTCCTGCCCGCCGGCGTGCGGCGCGCTTTGTCCGAGCGCGCGCCGATCCTGGCGCTGAAGGAGCGCCGCGTCGACGTCTCCGCCGACGGCCGCGCGCACAAGGCCCTGCTCGACCTGCGCGACGGCCGCACGATCGAGACCGTCCTGCTGAGGCCGAGTCCCACGCGCTGGACCACGTGCATCTCGTCCCAGGTCGGCTGCGCGGTCGCCTGCACGTTCTGCGCGACGGGGCTCATGGGGCTCGTGCGGAGCCTGACGCCCGACGAGATCTCCGATCAGGTCCTGTTCTGGCGCCAGTACATGGCGCGCAAGAATCTTCCGGGCCGCCTCGACAACGTCGTCTACATGGGCATGGGCGAGCCGTTCGCCTGCTACGACGAGCTCGCGGAGAGCCTGCGGCGGCTGATGGACCAGAAAGGCCTCGGCATCGGCGCGCGCCACATCGCGGTCTCGACGTCCGGCGTCGCCCCGAGGATCGTCCAATTCGCGAAGGACTTCCCGCAGGTCAATCTCGCGCTGTCCCTGCACTCCGCGACCGACGTCCTGCGCACGCGCCTCGTGCCGATGAACAAGGCCTACCCGCTCGCGAAGCTCGCCGAGGCGCTGAAGGAATATCTGAGCCTCACGAAGCGCAAGCTCTTCTTCGAGTACGTCCTGCTCAAGGGCGAGAACGACCGGCCCGAGGACGCCGAGGCGCTCGCGCGCTGGCTCAAGGGCCTCGGCCCCGCCGGACTCCTGCACGTCAATCTCATCGTCTTCAACCAGACCGACACGCCGCATCGACCGACCGACGAAGCCGACGCGAGGCAGTTCCAGCGGCGCGTGCTGGACGCGGGCTTCAAGGCGACGGTGCGCCAAAACCTCGGGCGCGACATCGACGGCGCCTGCGGCCAGCTCGCCGTAATGGAGAAATCCGCATGAACCCAGACGACTCGAACGACCAGAGAGGCGCCCTGCCTCCGCTCGGCTCCCAGGACAAGAACCTGACGCATCGCCCGTCGCGCGCGCGCTACGACAAGGTGAAGGCCGTGCTCGACATGAAGTGGCGCCGCCGCGAGCCGCAGGCCGAGCGCATGATGCGCGATCTCGTCGACGCGCTGTGGGACTCGTTCGGAGACAATCCCTGGACGTTCTGCGGGCTCTGGACGCCGCGGCCCGACAAGAAGGAGTTCAACCCCGGAGCCGGCCGGCCCGAGCAGGCCGCGGGTCCGGCGGCGGCGGAGAGCCCGGTCGGCAAGGCCTTCTCCACGGGCGAGCCTCAGCGCGAGAGCGCGCGGCTCTGGGTCCCGGTGTTCGACAGCACCGCGCGGCCGTGGGCCGTGTTCGAGGCGAGGTCCGCGGCGCCCTTCGACGACATGGATCTGCGCTGGATCGAGCAGCTCCTGCGCCCCTTCCACGCGATCGAGCGCCCGACGCCGCCGCCCCTTCCCTAGAAAAGAATGGCCCGCCCGGGGTGTCCATGCCCCGGGCGGGCTCTCCTGGTGGGGTCGACGCGGACAGTTGTCATCTTGGAGGTCCTCTGCCGCGCCTATTCACAGTGTAGCCGGGGACGATGACAAAAACATTTCGCGGCTGTTAATTTTTTGTTGCGCGGGCCCGGCGCGGGCGAGGGGGGCGTCCTATACTTCCGAGGAGCCCCGGCGTCCGCGAAGCAACCTTCGCGCGCGAGCGTGGAAGTCCTCCGCCCCATAATTCCATAATAGGCCATGATCTCCCTCGCGCGGCGTCTGGCGCCCCTCCTGCCGCTCGCGGCCCTCGCGGCCTGCGCGGACCTCGGCGTCAGCACGGGCCTTCCGGTCGCCTACGGCGCGCGCGGCACGGTCCTGCCGTCCTCGCTCGCGATGTCGACGATGACGGTGTCGTCGTTCACCGTCGACGCCCAGATCACGGCGAACCTCGTCGCCCTCGCGCAGAACCAGGGCGCGTTCCAGCGCACGCTCTCGAGCGGCGACGTCCAAGGGGGGACGCCGATCGGCGACGTGACCTCGCTGGGCTCGCCGATCGGCTACGAGCTGCGCAACCGCTACCTGAACATCGGCGTGCCGCTGGCCGAGGCCTTCTCGCAGAACCAGGACCCGACGTTCCGCCAGCAGCTCGTGCAGATCGCGCGCTGGGACGCGAACTCGGAGTCGCGCGCGAACGCGCTGATCGCGCTCGCGCGCTGGCACGAGTACGGCGACCTGCAGATCTTCAACGAGGCGCTCGTCCACATCGACCCCGGCGTGCGCTTCGCGGCGATGGAGGCGCTCGTCGTCTGGAACCACCCGCGCGAGGCGATGGCGCTTCTCGGCGCCGCGGCCGACCGCGATCCCGAGCCGATCCTGCGCGTCTACGCCTCGGCGGGCCTCGCGCGCCTCGGCGATCCGGCGGGCCTCGCGCGCCTGCGCCAGTCGCTCGACGACGCCTCGTGGATCGTCAAGGCGATGTCGGCCAAGTACATCGGCGACTTCGGGACGGCCGAGGACTACAGCATCATGGTCAAGCGAATCGACGCCGAGGTCGGCAACGACTTCGTCGTCGCCGAGTTCTGCGTCTCGGCGCTGAGGCTGTACCCGAAGTTCAAGGCCGCGCAGACGCACCAGGTCCAGGCCACGAAGCGCCTCGGGGAGGGCGGCGTGCACGGCGACCTCCTGCTCGACGCGCAGGAGGCGTACTCGCTCGAGCCCCTGCTCGTGACCGCGCCGCGCGTGCAGGCGCAGGTGGACCTCGTCGACCCGCGCATCGACCAGCAGCTGCTGCGCATGCTCCAGACGGCGATGGGCGAGCGCCCGAACGCGGCGGCCCAGCTCGACGCGTCGATCGCGACGCTCGGGAGGCTGACGACGCTGACCGGCTACAACCTGATCACGCGCTACACCCAGCTGAGCTTCCTGATCACCGAGGGCCTGGCCGGCACGACGGACTATCAGCTCCAGAACGAGCTCGAGCGCGCGGCGCGCCAGTCGAAGAACCCGCAGACGCGCGCGTCCGCGATGATCGCGCTCGCCTACGCGAAGGACTCACGCTACCTGATGCTGTTCCAGGCCGGCATGGACGCGTCGCAGAGCGTGACCGTGCGCTTCGCCGCGCTCGAGTCGCTGATGGTCCTCGGCGCGTCGTCGTCGCAGATGCAGATCGGCAACGCGGCGCGCGCCGACGCGTCGATCCCGATCCAGCTCTACGCCGCGGCCGAGATGTGGCGCCTCGGCGACATCTTCGGCCGCGAGATTCTCCTCAAGGTGTACAAGAGCCCCGACTGGCTCACGCGCGCGATGGCCGACCACTATCTCGGCGAGCTCGGCGCGGGCGACGAGTACGTGCGCCTCCAGCGCGAGGTGGACAACGAGGCCGACCCGCAGGTCAAGGCGGAGCTGCTCACGTCGCTCGTGAAGCTCACGCCGAGGAAGGATCAATGAGAAGCGCTCTCCTGTCGCTGGCTCTCGCCGGCGGAGATTGGGTCATCTGGACCTTGTTCGCGGCCTCCGTGGCCGCGGTCGCCGCGATCGTCGACCGCGTGGGCCTTCTGCGCGGGGAGGCGGCCGCGCTCGCGGCCCTGCGCGGGCCCCTGCTCGCGGCGATGGAGAAGGACGATTCCGAGGCCGTCGCCCGAGTCCTCGACAAGCATCCGGGCGCGGCCGCGCGCGTGCTCGCGGAGACGCTGGCCAACGCGGGGCGCGGCCCCGAGGGCGCGGCCGAGCACCTGGCGGCGGCGCTCGCCGACGAGCGGCGCCGCCTCGAGCGCCGCCTGCTCTGGCTCGGGACGCTCGGCAACAACGCCCCGTTCATCGGCCTGTTCGGCACGGTCCTCGGCGTCATCAAGGCGTTCCGCGATCTCGCCGCGGCGGGCGCGGGGCCCGAGGTCGTCATGGCCGGCCTTTCCGAGGCCCTGGTCGCGACCGCAGTGGGGCTGCTCGTCGCCCTTCCCTGCGTGTTCGCCTTCAACGCGCTGCAGAAGCAGGTTCGCGATCTCCTGTCCGAGACCGAGGCGCTCGGCCGCCGCCTCGGGGCCCGCGGGCGCGCCGAGGCGCGCCGCCGCTAGGAGCCCCGCGTGCAGTCCTCCGACGACGGCGACGGCGCGATCACCGGCATCAACGTCACGCCGCTCGTGGACGTGATCCTCGTCGTGCTGATCATCTTCATGGCGACCGCGCCGCTGATCGCGCGCCGCGCGATCAAGGTCGACGTGCCGCGCGCCTCCCATCACGAGCGCGCGGCCACCGACGCGCTCGCGGTCGCGCTCGACGGCAAGCGCGCGCTCACGCTGTCGGGGAAGCGCGTGACGCTGGAGGAGCTCAAGACGACGCTGTCCGTCGCCGTCGCGCGCAGTCCCGAGCAGGCGGTCACGGTCTCGGCAGACCGCTTCCTGCCCTACGGCGAGGTCGCCGCGCTCCTTGACGACATCCGCGCCGCGGGCGTGCGCAAGGTCGGGCTGGAGGTCGTGCGCAAGTGAACGGCGCGCCCGAGGCTCCGCCCCCGGCGCGCTCGCTGGGCTGGTCGCTGGCCCTGCACGGACTGCTCGTCGGCCTGATCCTGGCGCTGACGCGATTCTCCTGGGCTCCGCAGGACCCCGCGCCGATGGAGATCGAGATCACGAGCCCGTTCCTCGGCGACGGACCGGCGAAGCTCGGCGCGCCGAAGCCGCTCGTGCCCGGAAAACCGGCCCCGGTCAATCATACCGCGCAGCTCATCCCCGAGGCGCCGAAGCCGCCGCCGGAGCCGGTCAAGCCGCCCGAGCCGCCGAAGGACTGGGTGCTCCCAGGCCCCGACACGAAGAAGCTCGAGACGCCCCCCGCGCCGACGGGTCCCGGCTCCGTGAAGGGCGAGGACTCGACTTCGACGCCAGGCGGCGCGCCCGGCGGCGAAGGCACGGCCGCGAAGACCGGCGGCTCGGGCGACGGCTCCGACGAGGGCGTCGTCGGCGGCCACGGCTCCGGCGGCACGCCGCTGAAGGCTTTTCCCGTCCTGCTCAACAAGCAGGAAGTCCTCGACGCCCTGCGCCGCCTGTATCCGCTCGGCGAGCGCGCGGCCGGCCACGAGGCCGACGTCGTGCTCGAGATCCACATCGGGGTCGACGGCGCGGTTTGGAAGTCGGAGGTCACCAGCGGGGCCAGCCCCGGCTTCGACGCGGCCGCTCAGAAGGTCGTCGGTCTCATGCGCTTCTCGCCGGCGATCGGCCTCAACGACAAGCCGACGCCGGTGCGCTTGGCCCAGCCGATCGGCTTCCGTCTCGAGGAGCAGTAAGGGCCGCGGTCAGGCGGCCTTCGCGCCGCCGCGCACCGAGGCGACGACGCGGCGGATGTCCTCTCCGTAGCGGGTCCGCTTGAGCTCGGAGAGGGGGGCGAGCGGGTCTCCGCCGGCGCGCGCGCCGTACGCGGCGACCTGGCGCATCGAGTCGGTCGAGAGGATCACGACGGGCTCGATCGCGTCCTTTTCGGCGCGCTCCTTGCGCCACGCGCGCAGGGCCTCGAAGATGCGCCACTCCTCGTCGGGCATGCGCTGGCGCGCGACTTGGGGCGGGCGCGTCAGCGGCGCGGCCGCGCGGCCGCGCTCGACGCAGGCGAGGAGGCCCCCGCCGAAGCGCTCCAGAATGTAGGGCGTCATCCCCTTGACCGCGGCGAGCGCCTCCTTCGTCTCCGGCAGAGCCTGCGCGATCCGGACCATGAGGTCCTCCGGCATCACGCGGAAAGGCGCGCGGTCGCGCGACTGGGCCTGCTGCTCGCGATAGAGCCAGATCTCCTTGAGCGCGGCCATCGCGCCGCCGCCGACTTCCTGACGGCCGACGAGCTTCCAAAACCCCTCGGTGTCGAACGTCTTGAACGTCGGCTCGAGCTTCTCGAGATCCCGGAAGGCCTCGACGGCGTCGTCCCAGCGGTTCTTCTCGACGAGGGACTTCTTCTGCTCGTCGGCGAGGCGCATCAGATAGTGCGTGTCGCCCTGCGCATAGCGCAGCATCTCCGTGGTCAGCGGCCGCTTGCCCCAGTCCGCGCGCTGGAGCTTCTTCGAGATCACGATCCCGAAATGACGCTCGATCGCGGCGGCCAGGCCGAGCTCCTTGATCCCGAGCACGCGCGCGGCGATCATCGTGTCGTAAAGGTTGGCGAACGCGAAGCCGTAGTCGCGCTTGAGGCAGAGCACGTCGTACTCGCCCGCGTGGAAGAGCTTTTCGATCTTGGGATCGGCGAAGAGCGGGCCGAGCGCGGCGATGTCGGTGACCGCGATCGGGTCGACGATGAAGTCCTCGGTCGGCGAGGAGATCTGGACGAGGCAGACGCGCTCCTTGTAGGCGTAGAAGCCGTTCGACTCGGTGTCGAAGGCCAGGCGCGGGCACTTCGCCAACTCCGCGCACACCTCCTCGAGGTGCTCGCGGGCCGTGACGAGAGTGGCGGTCTTATGGTCGAGTGTCAAAGGCAAAAAATAAAAAACCGGAGCGCCCCCGTATCGGCGTTCCGGGTTGAACGTCCTGACGTCAGTCCAGGTTATAACAGCTTGACGCGCGTTCGTCAAGGCCGCGCGGAGGACGCGGCGAAACGCTTGAGCTCGATCAGGAAGACGTGAGAGAAGCCGAGAGCCAGGAACAGCATGACGCCCGGCGGCGTCAGCAGGCGTTTCGAGTAGACCAAGAACCACGTCCCGGCTTGGAGGACCAGGCAGCCGGCGATCAGCCACAGCGGGGCTCCCCGCCGAATGACCTTGCTCTCGAGGGTTTGGATGAATTCGATGAGGCCGTCCCCGACTTTCTCGCCGGCGTCGATATAGCCGAAGGACGGAATCAGAAACAGCGAGGCGTGGAACGTCATGTAGAAGAAGGCCATGCCGGCGGCGAAGCTGTGCAGCGTCGTCTCCGGGAGGGGCGCGCCGGGCCAAAAGCAGCTGAAATCGGACCGGTGCAGGGCGGCGCAGGAGCACATGACGACGCCGAGCGCGAACCATTCCAGCGTGGCGAGAGCGGCGAGCGGCCGCACGCGCGGCCTGAAGATCGCGTAGGCGCAAGCCCAGATCGTCCCGGCGGCGAGAGCGGCCGTCAACCAGGGATGCGAGGCGACGGCGCGCGCCAGGCCGTCGGAATCCCAGCCTGCGGGCATGGCGAGGGTCGCGGCCGCGCAAAGCGCGGCGAGCGTCTGCGACGAGAGCACCAGCTCGTCGACGACCAGCGCGGCGTCCTTGGCGAAGGCGAGCGCGTAGACAAAGGCGTTGATGCAGAGCACGACGAGCGCCGTGCCGGCGAAGATGTCGCCCCCCCCGACGAGGCGCGCCATCGGCAGCATCAGCCCGCCGAGCACCAGCGGCGCGAGCGCGACGCCGATCAGCATTCGGCGCGGGACCGCGCCGACCGCCATCAGCCCCGATTCAATCAGGTTGCCCGCCACGAAGGCGAGCGCGAGCGGGACGCGGCGCGTCGTCTCGACGCCCCAGAGCGCGTCCATGTCGCCCTACTCCGCGAACAGCTTCGAGAGCTCCGAGGAGCGGTTCGTCGCCGCCACGACGGCGTCGATGAGGACGGAGCGCAGGCCCCGGCCCTCGAGCACGTGGATCGCGTTGATCGCGGTGCCGCCGGGGGTCGTGACCTCGTCCTTGAGGATCGCGGGATGGCGGCCGGTCTCGAGCACGAGCTTCGCGGCGCCGAAGACGGTCTGCGCGGCGAGCTTCGCCGCGACCGCGCGCGGGATGCCCATCTTGACTCCGCCGTCGGTCATCGCCTCGATGACCATGTAGATGTAGACGGGGCCGGAGCCGGAGAGTCCGGTCACGGCGTCGAGCGCGGACTCGGGCAGCGCGACGACGAGGCCCACGGACTTGAACACGGCCTCGGCGCGCGCGAGGTCCTTGTCGCCGGCGTGGGCGCCCGCGCAGATCGCGGTCGCGCCCGCGTCGACGAGGCAGGGGGTGTTCGGCATCGCGCGCACGATCGGCGCGTCCACGCGCAGGGCCTTGGCGATCGCGGCGGTGGTGACGCCGGCCATGATCGAGATCACGAGCTGATCCTTGCGGATCGCGCCGCCGAGCTCCTCGAGGACCTTCTTCGCCATCTGCGGCTTCACGGCCAGGATCACGATGTCGGCGCCCGCGACGGCCTTGCGGTTGTCGGCGGAGGTGCGCACGCCCCACTTCTTCTGCAGCTCGACGAGCGCCTCGTGGCTGCGCCGCGCCGCGACGATCGACTTGGCGGGCACCAGCTTCGAGCGGATCATCCCGCCGATCAGCGCTCCGGCCATGTGCCCGGCCCCGACCACCGCGATCGTCTGATTCTTCAGCATAGAGAAGCTTTATAACAGGACTACGGGGGTTCGTCAACCGCGCTTTGTCATTCTTGGCGCTTCGGACTTCGCCGTTTCGTAACAATGTGTTAATGGCACGATTCTCGTCGGAGGGGTATACTCGGAACATGAAGCTCGCAGACACCGTCCGCGTCACTTGCGACCCCAAGCGTCTCTTGGAGGATCGCGCCGTGCACGACGCGGCCCACCTCATCGCCGACGGCCTGCGCCGCGCCAAGCGCGCGGAGCCCAGGCGCAAGAACCGCAAATCCTGATTTTCGGACCCACCGAAGACAAGGCGCCCGGGGCGATAGAAGCCCCGGGCGCCGCGTTTTCTCCCCGACGCGGAGAGAGCGTCTTTACATCATGATGAAGTCGTAGGACCGGACGGTCTTGCGGCCGTTGGCCTTCGCGCGCTTGGCCGCCTGCTCGAGGAGCCAGTACGCCCAGCCGTTGAGGCCGTCGAGCGCGTCGCCCGCCGTGTTGCAGCCGGACTTCTTGAGGATCGCCTTCGCCTTGCTCGCGATCACGAGCGGGTCCATTTTCTTCGCCATATCGTTTTCCTCCTGGGTATTTCCGTCTCGCCGGATGATAATTATTACCGGTCCGGCCTGCAATTGTTTTCTGCGCGGCGGAACTATAGCCGGACGCCCTGCTTCTCCGCGGCGATGACGATCTGCGCGCAGGCGAGCGCGTCGGAGAGCGCCTCGTGATGGTTGAGCTCGATCTTGAGGTGCGCGCAGACGTTGGGCAGCTTCGTCGGGTAGATCTTCCAGGTGTCGCGCGCGAGACGCACGGTGTCGACGAAGCGATGCTCCGGCTTGCGCAGGCGCGCGGCCGCGCAGCACGCGGCGAGCACGCCGGCGTCGAACGGCGCGTTGTGGGCGGCGAGGAAATTCGCGCCGTCGAGGAGCTTGGCGAGCTTCGGCCAGGCCTCGCCGAAGGTCGGCTGGCTGGCGACCATCTCCGGCGTGATGCCGTGGACGCGCGTGAACTCGAACGCGGCCGCGGGCGGCGAGAACAGGTCGCCCAGGTCGACGCGCGGCGGGCGCAGGAGCTGGACCGCGGTCTGCGCGACGCGGCCGTTCTCGACGCGCACGAGGCCGACGGCGCAGGCCGAGTCGGGGCCCTGGTCCGCCGTCTCGAAGTCGATGGCGACGAAGACGGACATTATTTCCGTCCGCGCGACAGGCCGTACGCCTTGTGCAGCGCGCGCAGCGCCGTCTCGCCGTCCTTGAGGTCGACGACGCAGGACACGCGCAGGTCCGACGAGGCGATCATGTGGATGTTGATCTTGTGCTCGGCCAGCGCGCCGAACATCGTCGCCGCGATCTTCGGGCTGTGGCGGAAGCCGGTGCCGACGGCGGAGACCTTGGCGACCAGCTCGTTCAAGTCCACGCGCTCGGCGCCGAGCGCGCGCGCGACGCCCTCGAGCGCCTTCTTCGCCTTGACCGCGGAGGCCTTCGGCGTCATGAAGGACATGTCGTTGACGCCGGTGTGGCTCGGCGCGGACTGGATGATCATGTCGACCGGCACGTCCTCGGCGGCCAGCGCGGTCAGGACGCGCGCGGCGACGCCGGGCTGGTCGGGCACGCCGACGACGGTCAGGCGCACCTCGCTCTTGTCGAGCGCGAGGCTCGAGACGAACGCTTTCTCCAACATGGCTTTCTCCTGGGCGACCACCCACGTCCCGGTCAGATTGTGGAAGGCGGAGCGCACGTGCAGCTCCACTCCGAAGCGCTCCGCGACCTCCATGGACCGCGCCTGCATGACCTGAGCTCCGGCGCCGGCGAGCTCGAGCATCTCTTCGAAGGATATTTTCTTCAATTTGCGCGCGTCGTGGACGACGCGCGGGTCGGCGGTATAGACTCCCTTCACGTCCGAGAAGATCTCGCAGCGGCCGGTCTTGAGAGCCGACGCGAGCGCGACCGCCGTCAGGTCCGAGCCGCCGCGGCCGAGCGTCGCGGTGTCGCCGTTCGGAGTCAGTCCCTGGAAGCCCGCGACGACGACGATGCGTCCCGCCTTCAGGTGCTTGAGGATGCTGCGCGTTCGTATGCGGCGCACCTGCGCGCGCCCGTAGGGGCCGACGGCGTCGATGCCGGCCTGCGGGCCGCTCAGCGAGACCGCGTCGGCGCCGCGCGCCTTGCAGGCCATCGCGAAGAGCGAGACGCCGACGATCTCGCCGGTCGCCGCGAGCTGGTCGAGCTCGCGGTCGTCGGGCTTCGGCGTGACGCGCTCGGCGAGCGCGAGGAGCTCGTCGGTCATCTCTCCCGGCGCCGAGACCACGACGACGACCGCGTAGCCCTTGCGCCGCGCGGCGATCGCGCGCTCGGCCGCGCGCTGGATCTTCTCGGGATCGGCGACGGACGTGCCGCCGAACTTCATGACCGTGGTCCTCACGCGCTTTCGACGCGGACGCCCTGGTGCGCGATCTCGAGCGCGAGGGAGCGCGCGGCGACGCCTCGCGCCGCGAAGGAGCGCCGCATCGCGCGGCCGACGCGCGCGCCGCGGTCGCCCGTGACGAAGGCGAAGACCGAGGGTCCGGAGCCCGACAGCGCGGCGCCCGCCGCGCCCGCCCCGACCGCGGCGGCGAGAGCCTCGCGCAGGCCGGGGACGAGCCGCGCGCGGTAGGGCTGGTGCAGGCGGTCGTCCATCAGGTCGGCGAGATGGCTCGTGCGGCCCGTCTCGAGCGCTCGTCCGAGCAGGAGCGCGCGCGAGGTGTTGTACACGGCGTCGGCGAGCGGGACCTTGCGCGGCAGGGCCGCGCGCGCCTTCTTCGTCGCGAGCTCGAAGGCGGGCACGCAGACGACCGCGGAGAGCGAGGGGTGGATGTTCAGGCGGTGCGCGCTCGGGCGGCCGCGCTCGAACAGGCTCGCGGTGAGCCCGCCGTGCACGCAGGGAGCCACGTTGTCGGGATGCCCCTCGAGCATGACGGCGAGCAGCTCGAGCTCGTCCTCCGCGCGGCGCAGATGCCCGAAGAGGTGCGAAGCCGCCCACAGTCCAGCGACGACGGCGGCGGCCGAGGAGCCGAGCCCGCGCGCGAGCGGGATACGGTTCACGCACTTGAAGTGGAGCCGTCCCGGCGTGCGCCGCGACAGGACGAGACGCGCGGCCTGGACGACCAGGTTCGACTCTCCGCGCGGCAAGGTCTTGCGGCCCTCGCCCTCGATCGTCACGAGCGCCGGCCCCTTCTCGTCGTGGAGCTCGAGCGTCAGCTCGTTGCGCAGGTCGAGCGCGAGTCCGAGGCAGTCGAAGCCGGGGCCCAGGTTGCTGGTCGAGGCGGGGACGGAGATTTTCGCGCGCGCGAGGACTCGGCTCATAGCTTGATCGCTCCCCCGGCTTTCACGCGGCGCGCGCGCGGCTTGAAGCGAGCGGTGACGCCGGGATCCTTGAGGCCGTGGCCGGTCAGCACGCAGACGGTGATCCCCTCCGGCGCCTTGCGCTTGCGCCCGAGCTTCAGCAGGCCCGCGACCGGCGCGGCCGAGGCGGGCTCGCAGAAGACGCCCTCCTCGCGGGCGAGCAGCGCGTAGGCCGCCAGGATCTCCGCGTCGGTCACCTTGTCGATCGCGCCGCCGGACTGGTCGCGCGCGGCGAGCGCGCCCTTCCACGACGTCGGATGGCCGATGCGGATAGCGGTCGCGATCGTGGAGGGGTTCTCGACCGCATGGCCGAGCACGATCGGCGCCGCGCCCGCCGCCTGCCAGCCGAACATGCGCGGGCTCGCGCCGAGCGCGCGGTAGCCGTTCCAGTAGGCGGTGATGTTGCCCGCGTTTCCGACGGGGATGAAGTGGTTGTCCGGCGCGCGCCCGAGCTCCTCGACGATCTCGAACGCGCCCGTCTTCTGCCCCTCGAGGCGGAACGGATTGATCGAGTTGACCAGCGTGAAGCCCTTCGCCTTCGCGGCTTCCTTCGCGAGCTCGAGCGCAACATCGAAGTTGCCCGCGACCTCGACGATCTCGGCGCCGTGCATGACGGCCTGCGCGAGCTTGCCCGCCGCGACCTTGCCCTGAGGCAGGAACACGACGCAGCGCAGGCCCGCGCGCGCGGCGTATGCCGCGGCCGACGCCGAGGTGTTTCCGGTCGACGCGCAGAGTACGCCCGTCGCGCCGGCCTCGAGCGCCTTGGAGACCGCGAGCGTCATGCCGCGGTCCTTGAACGAGCCCGTCGGATTCAGGCCCTCGAGCTTCAAGTAGACCGAGCCCGGCGGCAGGCGCGCGGCCTTCGCCACGCGGTCGGCGCGCACGAGCGGCGTGCCGCCCTCGCCGAGCGTGACGATCGGCGTCTTCGCGGTGACGGGGAGCCGCGCGCGCCAGCGCTCGATGAGCCCGGGTCTCATGGGAGGATGCGCATCGCGCAGTGCCGGCGCGCGACGTCGCCGAGGCCGAGGATGCGGCGGCGCGCGCGCTCGAAGCGCCCGCGCGCGGCCGGATGCGTCGTGATCATGACGGGGACCGCCGCGGCGCCGGAGGCGCGGTCTTGGTGGATCGCGGCGATCGAGACGCTCTCGCGGCCGAGCGCGCCCGCGATGCGCGCGAGAGCGCCGGGCCGGTCGCGGACCTCTAGGCGCAGATAAAAACCCGAGACCGAGTCGTCGGGCGAGGCGAGTGCCAGCGGCCGCGGCCCGGGCCGCGGCGAGGGGAGACCGCCGAGCAGGTCGCGCGCGGTCACGAACACGTCGGCGAGGACCGCCGAGGCGGTCGGGCCCGCGCCCGCGCCGCGCCCGTAGAACATGAGGTCGCCGGCCGACTCCGCGCGCACGAGCAGCGCGTTGTACTGGCGGCGCACCGCGGCGAGCGGGTGCGCGAGCGGCACGAGCGTCGGGAAGACGCCGGCCTCGACGCGCGGCGCCGAGCCCGTGCCGGAGAAGCTCAGCGAGGCGAGCAGGCGCACCGCGCAGCCCAGCCGCTCGCGCGCGTAGGCGACGTCGCGCGCCTCGACGGCCTCGATGCCGTCGACGGGGAACGACTCCGGCTTGAGCCAGCCGCCCGTCACGAGCCCCGCGAGCACCGAGAGCTTCTGCGCCGCGTCGCGGCCGGAGAGGTCCAGGCTCGGGTCCTTCTCGGCGAAGCCGAGCGCCTGGGCCTCCTTCAGCGCGGCCGCGGCCGACAGGCCCTCCTCGCAGCGCGTGAGGATGTAGTTCGTCGTGCCGTTGAGGATCGCGTCGAGGCCGAGCACGCGGTCGCCCGAGAACGAGAGCTCGAGCGCGCGCAGGACCGGGATCCCGCCCGCGACCGCGCCCTCGAAGGCCAGGCGCGCGCCCGGCCGCGCCGCCGCGCGCGCGAGCTCGGGCCAGGCGTAGGCGAGCAGGCGCTTGTTGGCCGTCACGAGCGCGCCGCCGCGGCCGAGGACCTCGAGCGCGAAGCGGCGCGAGGCGTCGTAGCCGCCGAGCAGCTCGACGGTCAGGTCGGCGGGAGCGCGGCGCGCCATCGCGAGCGGGTCGGTGAAGCGCGCGACCGACGCGGGCAGGCCCAGGGCGCGCGCCTCGCGCGCGGCGGCGCGGTCGGCGACGGCGACGAGGCGGAGCTCGGCGCCGAGACGGCCGCGCAGCTCGGCGCGGCGCTCGCGCAGAAGCTTGACCGTCTCGCGGCCGACCGTGCCGAGACCGGCGACGGCGACGGACAGTATCCTCAAGGCGCGGATTCTACCAAATCGACCGGGCGGCGTCGGTCAGATGGCGGCGAGCTCGTCCGACTCGAGCGTGAGGGAGCCGGGCACGCGCCCGCGCACCACGAGCACGAGCGCCGACGCGACGGCGTCGGCCGAGATCGGCCGGTAGCGGCGCCAGCCTCCGATCAGGACGGGGGTCAGCAGCTTGAGGGCGGCGCCGCCGACGCGCTCGCCGAAGCGCGTTTCGGCGCGCTCGCCGAGAAGGAGGGAGGGGCGCGCGATGACGACGCTGTCGAAGGAGAGCGACTGCGCGGCCTGCTCGGCCTCGCCTTTCGTGCGCGGATAGAGCAGGCGCGAGCGCGGGTTCGCGCCGACCGAGGAGACCAGCCCGAAGCGGCGCGCGCCGGCGGCCTTCGCCGCGCGCATGAAGGAGACCGTCAGGTCCAGGTCGACGGCGCGGAAGGACTCCGCGCTGCCCGCCTTCGCCCGCGTCGTGCCGAGGCAGGAATAGGCCTCGTCGAGGCGCGGCAAGGCCGGCCACGTCGGGCCGGAGAGGAGGGGGTTCTCGAGCTTCGCGTGAGGCGGCAGCGCGCGGCGCGTCGGCGCGACGACGCGCGCGACCTCGGGGTCGTCGAGCAGGCGCCGCAGGACGCTTCCGCCGACCAAGCCGCTCGCGCCGGCGACCGCGCAGGACAGAGTGCCGGCGGGGAGATCGCTCACGCGGCGATTCTACCAAACGCGGACGGCGCGTCGAGGGGAGGTCAAGGAGCCGCGGGCGCGGCGGGAGGCGGCGGAGCGAGGGCGGCCGGCGCCGTCGTGGAGACCGGGACGGCCGGCGGCGGCGCGGAGACGGGGACGGACGCCGCCGCGGTGGAGACGGCGGGCGTGAAGGCCCCGAGGCTGCCGAGCGGCGGCCCCGCCGCGGGCGCCGGGGCGCGCGGCGGAGACGGCGGAGGAGGCGGGAGGGCCCCGCTCGCGTTCCCGGACGAGAGGCTCAGGAGGAAGTCGAGCGGCAGGAGGCCGGGGCCCAGCGGCGGCGCCATCGTCGCTCCGCCGGCGCCGCCGCGCGCCACGGAGGCCGCCGCGGCCGCCGTCGACGGCGCGATCGTGAAGACGCGCACGAACTCACGGCCGACGGTTTGGCCGACCTTCGGCGCAAGGAACTCCAGTCGCGCGGCGAGATCGGCGGGGTTCGTCTGGATGTCGACGAGCGTCGTGCTCGAGGCGGCGTCGACGGCGTCCTCGACGTGCTCCCAGAGCTGGCGCGAGTTGAGTCCGCGGTAGACGCGCCAGGCGGCGGCCATTTCAGGCTGGAGCGCGCCGGCCTCGGTGGCCGCCGTGCCGTAGGAGAGGTCGACCTGGAGGACGAGCGCCTCCTCGAGGCCGAGCCCGCGCGAGTAGTCCCGCGCGGGGGGCAGGTCCGGATCGCGCGAGTAGAAGTAGGAGCGGCGCCACTCGAGCTGGTCGCGCGCGCGGTTCCAGCGCTGAATCTGCTCGGGCGCGATCCCGGCCTCGAGGCCGGTCTGCACGGCCGCCGTGGAGAGCGCGGCGCGGAGCTGGAGGAGCAGGGCCTGCTGGAACTCCTCGTCGTAGCGCGGGCGCGGCAGATACTGCTCGATGTTCTTCGAGACGGCCAGCGCGCGGTTCTCCTCCAGGTCCTGCACGGCGAAGCCGACCGGAAGGATCTCGGCCGCGCCCGCGAGCTTCGACTCGGTGCTGGAGACGATCCAGGGCCCGGGCGACTGGAAGACGAGCACGACGAGGCGCTGGCCGGGCTTGTAGGCGCCGTGGGGCTCCGGCGCCGGCTCCACGCTGACGCAGCCGGAGGAGGCGGCGGCGGCCAAGGCGAACAGCCAGACGAGCCGTTTCACGTCCTCAAGGATATCTTATCGACCGGGTTCCCTTCATCCGTGCGGAGCCGCCTGACGCTCGTCTCCCGAAATGCTAAACTGCGGTTTCTCATGATCAAGAGGGCATTCGAGGCCGTCTTCGGCACCGCGAGCGCGCGCACTCTCAAGCGCTACCGGCCCGCGCTGGAGAAGATCAACGCCCTCGAGGCCGAGATCAAGGCCCTGCCCGACGACGAGTTCCCGCGCCGGACCGAGGCGCTGCGCAAGCGCGTGGCCGAGCTGTTCTCCGCGATCTCCGTCCCCGCGGACGACGAGGACAAGCGCGAGGAGCGCAAGAAGGCCGAGACCGCGTCGCTCGACGTCGTCCTGCCCGAGGCCTTCGCGCTGTGCCGCGAGGCCGCGCGCCGCTCGATCGGCCTGCGCCATTTCGACGTGCAGATGCTCGGCGGCATGGTCCTGCACAACGGCTCGATCGCCGAGATGCGCACCGGCGAGGGCAAGACGCTGGTCGCGACCGCGCCCGCGTACCTGAACGCGCTCGTCGGCAAGGGCGTGCACGTGGTCACGGTCAACGACTACCTGGCCAAGCGCGACTCGGAGTGGATGGGCCCGGTCTACAAGTTCCTCGGCCTCACGGTCGGCGTCGTCCAGCACGATATCTCGAACGCGGACCGGCAGGCCGCCTACCGCTGCGACATCACCTACGTCACGAACAACGAGATCGGCTTCGACTACCTGCGCGACAACATGGTCGTGCACAAGGACCACCGGGTCCTGCGCCCGCTCTACTACGCGATCATCGACGAGGTCGACTCGATCCTGGTCGACGAGGCGCGCACGCCGCTGATCATCTCCGGCGCGGCCGAGAAGTCCACCGAGCGCTACGCGATCGTCAACCGGCTCATTCCCCACCTCAAAGTCAGACTGATCACGGAAGAAGACGAGATCCAGGCGAAGTACTCGGGCGACGACCTCCAGAAGGGCTGGGACGCGATCGTCGACGAGAAGAACCACACCGCGGTGCTCACCGAGGACGGCATCCAGAAGTCCGAGAAGCTGCTGGGCCTGGCGAACCTCTACGACGACCTCGAGGGCGAGTGGGTCCACCACATCACGCAGGCCCTGCGCGCGCACTTCCTCTACAAGCGTGACGTCGAGTACGTGGTCAAGGGCGGCGAGAGCGGCCCCGAGGTCGTCATCGTCGACGAGTTCACCGGCCGCCTGATGCCCGGACGGCGCTGGTCCGACGGCCTGCACCAGGCCGTCGAGGCGAAGGAGAACCTGCCGCCGCGCGAGGAGAACCAGACGCTCGCGACGATCACGTTCCAGAACTTCTTCAAGATCTACAAGAAGCGCTCGGGCATGACCGGCACCGCGATGACCGAGGAGGACGAGTTCCTCGAGATCTACAGCATGGAAGTGCGCGAGATTCCGACGAACCGCGTGATCGCCCGCGACGACATGTCCGACCTGGTCTACAAGACCGAGCGCGAAAAGTTCAACGCGATCGTCGAGTCGATCAAGGAGTACTGGAAGAAGGGGCGGCCGGTCCTGGTCGGCACGCGCTCGATCGAGAAGTCGGAGAAGCTGGCCGCGATGCTGCGCGCGGTCGGCATCCCGCACCAGGTGCTCAACGCGAAGTACCACGAGATGGAGGCGCAGATCATCGCGCAGGCCGGCCGCAAGGGCGCGGTCACCATCGCGACGAACATGGCCGGCCGCGGCACCGACATCCTGCTCGGCGGCAACCCGCAGGACCAGGCCGAGTACGAGGTCGTCAAGTCCGTCGGCGGCCTGCACGTGCTCGGCACCGAGCGCCATGAGTCGCGGCGCATCGACAACCAGCTGCGCGGCCGCTGCGCGCGCCAGGGCGATCCCGGCTCGACCCAGTTCTACCTCGCGCTCGACGACGAGCTCATGCGGCTGTTCGGCTCCGACCGCATCGCCCCTCTCATGGAGAAGCTCGGCATGGAGGAGGGCGAGGTCATCGAGTCCGGCCTGGTCAGCTACCAGATCGAGAACGCCCAGCGCCGCGTCGAGACGCACAACTTCGACATCCGCAAGCAGCTGCTCGACTACGACAACGTGATGAACAAGCAGCGCGAGGTCATCTACAACCTGCGCGACGCCGTGCTCTTCGGCGAGTCGGTCACGGTGAACATCCACCGGAGCATCACGGAGGACATCGCCTTCGAGGTCGACTCGGCGACCGCGGGCAAGCAGGACCCCGCCGAGTGGGACTTCCTCACGCTCGGCGCCTACCTGGAGCGCATTTTCGGGCTCTCGTACCCGCCGGCGGAGCTGAAGGGGCTCACCGCGCAAGCGCTCAAGGACAAGTTCACGACGGCCGCGCTGGAGCTGTACGCCCGCCGCGCGGAGGATTTCAAGGGCTACGATTTCCGCGAGATCGAGAAGATGATCCTCCTGCAGATGATCGACAAGACCTGGAAGGGGCATCTGACCGACCTCGAGCAGCTGAAGAAGTCGATCGGCCTGCGTGCCTACGGGCAGAAGGACCCGAAGATCGAGTACCAGAAGGAATCCTGGGCGATGTTCGACGCGCTGCTCGACCGCATCCGCGAGCAGACCGTCGAGTATCTGTTCCGGGTCGAGGCGCCGAAGGCGCCGCCGCCGCCGGTGATCCCCGAGACGCCGGCCGCGGGGGAGATCGGCGACGGGATGATCGATCCCGACGCGGCGCCGGCGAACGACGCGGGGCTGTCGGCGCCGAAGAAGCCGGCCGCGGGGCGCGGACTGCTGTCCGGCGGCGGGACGAACGGGACGCCGCGGGACATCCAGAAGATCGGACGAAACGACCCGTGCTACTGCGGCTCGGGAAAGAAGTACAAGAAATGCCACGGGGTCGACGCGCCCAACTGACCGCGGCCGCCGCGTTCGGCGCCGCGCTGACCGCCCTGGCTCTTCCGCGCACGAGCTTTTGGGCGCTCGCCTGGGTCGGCCTGGCGCCGCTCTTCTTCGCGGCCAACGAGTCGCCGCGGCGCCGCGACGCGGCCGCGGCCGGCTTCGCCGCGGGCTTCGCCTATCACGCGACGGTCCTGCACTGGATCTACGCGACGTGCCGCTTCGCGCAGATTCCGCCGCCGGTCGGGGTTCTGGCCTGGGGCGCGCTCTCCGCGGTCCTCGCGCTGAACTGGGCCGCGATCGCCTTCGTCGGACGCTGGCTGACCGAGCTCGGCGCGCGCGCGCTGAGGCCGATCGTTTGGGCCGCGGTCTGGACGGCCGTCGCCGCGACGACGGGCTGGTGGACGCCGCGGCTCGCCGTCGACGTGCTCGGCTACACGCAGGGGCCGAACCTCGCCCTGCTGCAGGCCGGGTCCTGGGGCGGGCCGTATCTCCTCGGCTTCGTCGTCGCGCTCGTCAACGCGGCGCTCGCCGAGGCCTGGCTCGACGCGCGCGACGGCCGGCCCGGGCCCGCGGCCTTCCCGATGACTCTCGGGCTGGCTCTTGCGGGCGGGCTTTGGCTGCACGGCGCGGCCGTCCTCCTCGGCCGCCCGGCCGATCCGGGGCCGACGGCCCGCGTCGAGATTCTCCAGCCGACCATCGACCAGTACCGCAAGTTCGACGACCGCTACGTGGCCGAGCTCCAGGCCGGCTTCGACGAGCTACTCGCCCGGCCCTCGGACAAGGCTCCGGCTCTCGTGCTCTGGCCCGAGACCTCCCTGCCGCACCTGCAGCGCCGCGGCGAGGCGGCGCCCGAGGCCGCGCGCTGGGCCGCGCGCACGGGCGCCGACCATCTCGTCGGCATCGTCGCCGAGCCCGAGCCGGGCGCGGGTCCGGCCAACGCCGTCCAGCTCGTGACGCCCGCGGGCCGCGTCGGGGGCGTCTACGTCAAGCGCGAGCTCGTCCCCTTCGGCGAGTACGTTCCCTTCCGCGCGCTCGTGCCGCGCTTCGTCATCGAGAACTGGCTCAAGGTTCTCGACCTGATGGGGGATCTCTCGGCCGGCGCGGCGGATCAGCCGCTGATCCCGACGCGCTTCGGCCCGACGGCCGTCACGATCTGCTACGAGGCCATGTTCCCGCGCTGGGCGCGGCGCGACGCGGCGCGCGGCGCGCGCCTGCTGATCAACGTGACCAACGACGGCTGGTACAAGGACACCTGGGGCCCGTACCAGCACCACGCCGTGAACATGTGCCGCGCGATCGAGAACCGCATCCCCGTGATCCGCTCGGGAAACACCGGCATCTCGTCGGTGTTCGACCCGTGGGGCGTCGAGACCGCGCATCTGGACCTCAACGTCCGCGGCCGCCTCGACGCCGACGTGCCGCTGAACGACCCTTTCCCCGCGCGTTCGTTCTACGCGCGCCGCGGAGACTGGCTCGGCGCGCTCTGCCTGGCGCTGACGCTCCTGCTGTGCGCGCGCCGCGCGCTGATCCGTCCGTGAAGCCGCGGCTCGTCTACTCGCCCGACTACGACGTCGACTACGGCGAGCATTCCTTCGCGGCGAAAAAGTTCGGACTGACGGCGAAGGCTCTCACGCCGCTCGTCGAGCTCGTCGCGCCGCCCGAGCCGTCGCGCGAGGACCTCCTGCTCGCGCACGACGCGATCTGGGTCGACAAGGTCTTCTCGGCGTCGCTGACCGCGGCGGACCTGAAGCGCCTCGAGCTCCCGTTCTCGCCCGCGATCTCCCGCGCGCACCGCCTCGCGGTCGGCGGCACCGTGCTCGCGGCGCGTCACGCGCTCGAGACGGGGGTCGGCCTGCACTGCGGCGGCGGCGCGCACCACGCCTTCCGCGATCACGGCGAGGGCTACTGCGCGCTCAACGACATCGCCGTCGCGATCCTGAAGCTCCGCGCCGAGAAGAAAATCAAGCGCGCCGCGGTGATCGACCTCGACGTGCACCAAGGCAACGGGACGGCGTCGATCTTCGCCGGCGACGAGAGCGTCTTCACGTTCTCGATGCATCAAGCCGATATCTATCCCGATATAAAGGAAAAGAGCTCTCTCGACGTCGAATTGGCGGCGGGGATCGGCGACGCGGAGTACTACGATCTCCTCCGCCGCGCCGTGCGGACCGCGATGGACTTCAAGCCGGACATCGTCGTTTATCAGTCCGGCGTCGACGTTTGGGAGAAGGACAAGCTCGGCGGCCTCAGGCTCACCGAGCGCGGCATCCTCGACCGCGACGCCGCCGTCCGGGAGACCTGCCGCGTCCACGGCGTTCCCGTCGCCGTCACCCTCGGCGGCGGCTACGGCCCGATACCGGAGGACACCGCGCGGCTGCACGCCCGCACGCTCGCGCTCTTCGCCGGGCTTCCGACGCCGCGGATTTCCTAAAATACACTCATGTTCGCCGAGACGACAGCGAAGGTCGACGAGATGAGCGCCTTGCTCGGCAAGGTCGCGAAGCTCCTCGATTTGTCCAAGCTGCGCAAGGAGATCGACGCGCGCGAGACCGAGGCGAGCGGCGCGGCGTTCTGGGCGGACTCGGTCAAGGCGAAGAAGAAGTCCAAAGAGCTCAACGATCTCAAGAAGACGCTCGCCGAGTACGAGAAGACGCAGAAGGCCGTCGACGACCTGCGCGCGCACTGCGAGCTGGCCGTCGAGGCGCAGGACGAGGGCGAGCTCAAGGAGGTCGCGAAGGGCCTGGCCGACGCGGAGAAGCTCCTGCGCGCGATGGACGTGCGCTTGAAGCTCTCCGGCGAGTTCGACAAGGACGACGCGATCGTGTCCCTGCACGCGGGCGCGGGCGGCCTGGAGGCCTGCGACTGGGCCGACATGCTCTGGCGCATGTACCAGCGCTGGTGCGACTCCCACGGCTACGAGGTGCAGATCACCGAGATCACGAAGGGCGACGGCGCGGGCATCAAGAGCATCTCGGCGTTCGTGCGCGGCCCCAACGCGTACGGCCTGCTCAAGGGCGAGATGGGCGTGCACCGCCTCGTGCGCATCAGCCCGTTCGACGCGAACAAGCGCCGGCACACCTCGTTCGCCTCCCTCGACATCCTGCCCGACATCGAAGACGACATCGACATCGAGGTGAAGGACTCGGACCTCGAGCTCGACACGTTCCGCTCCGGCGGCGCGGGCGGCCAGAACGTCAACAAAGTCGAGACGGCCGTCCGCATACGTCACAAGCCGTCCGGCCTCGTCGTCGCCTGCCAGACCGAGCGCTCGCAGCTGCAGAACCGCGTCAACGCGCTGCGCATGCTCAAGGCCAAGCTCTACCAGATCGAGCTCGACAAGAAGCGCTCGTCTCTCGATAAGCACTACGGCGAGCAGGGCGACATCGCCTGGGGCCACCAGATCCGCTCCTACGTGTTCATGCCCTACCAGATGGTCAAGGACTTGCGCACCGGCGAGCAGACCTCGCAGATCCAGGCCGTGATGGACGGAGACATCGACGCGTTTCTCGAAGCCTACCTCGGCTGGCTCGCCGCCGGAAAGCCGCCGCGCGTGAAAGCCGGCGCCGACGAGGAGTAAGCGCTTGAGCGAAGCGCAGGTCCCGTCGTTCCGCGCGGTTCCCCGCACCGGCGTCATCTACGTGATGGCCGAGGCCGCGAAGCTCGGCTACAAGCCCGACGACGCGCATTGGATCAACCTGGGCCAGGGCATGCCGGAGACCGGCAAGCTCCCGGGCGGTCCCGCGCGCCGCGCGTCGGTCGCGATCGATCCGGCCGATCAGGAATACGCGCCGGTGGCCGGCCTGTGGGAGCTGCGCGAGGCCGTCGCCGCGCTCTATAATCACCGCTACCGCCGCGGCATGCCGAGCCGCTACGCGGCGGAGAACGTCGCGATCGCGGGCGGCGGGCGCGCCGCGCTCACGCGCGTGGCGGCGGCTCTCGGCACGGTGAACCTCGGCCACTTCCTGCCCGACTACACCGCCTACGAGGAGCTGCTCGACGTGTTCCGCTCCTTCACCGCGATCCCGATCCTGCTCGAGCCCGAGTCCAGCTACGCGTTCCCGCCCGACGCGCTCAAACGCGAGATCCAGGGCCGCGGCCTCGGCGCTTTGCTCGCGTCGAATCCGTCGAACCCGACGGGCAAGGTCATCGCGGGCGAGGAGCTCGCGCAGTGGGTGTCGATCGCGCGCAAGTTCGACTGCGCGCTGATCCTCGACGAGTTCTACTCGCACTACGTCTGGAACCAGGAAGGCGCCGCGCCGTCGGTGAGCGCGGCGCGCCACGTCGAGGACGTCGACAAGGACCCGGTCATCATCCTCGACGGGCTCACGAAGAACTGGCGCTACCCCGGCTGGCGCGTGAGCTGGATCCTCGGCCCGAAGCCGGTCATCGAGGCCGTCTCGTCCGCCGGTTCCTTCCTCGACGGCGGCGGCTCGCGTCCGCTCCAGCGCGCGGCGGTCGAGCTGCTGACCCCCGAGCGCGCCGAGGCCGAGGCCGCCTCGGTGCAGACGGCGTTCCGCGCCAAGCGCGACCTGCTGCGTCCGGGCCTGGAGAAGCTGGGCGTGGCCTTCGACGCGCCGACCGACGGCACGTTCTACTGCTGGGGCTCGGTCGCGGGCTTGCCCGCGCCGCTCAACACCGGCATGGGCTTCTTCCGCAAGGCGCTCGAGGAGAAGGTCATCGTCGTGCCCGGCGAGTTCTTCGACGTGAATCCGGGAAAGCGCCGCGCGGGCCGCACCTCGCGCTTCCGCGCCCACGTGCGCTTCTCGTTCGGTCCCGCGGAAGCGGCGGTCAAGACCGGACTGGAACGGCTCGCGGCGCTGCCGCGCTGAGCGGCCGCGCTCAGCGCGAGTTCCAGTTCTGCAGAACGCCCGCGTTGCCCGCGGCGGCATCCGCGTGCACGACGATGAAGGTGCTGTTCAGCGCGATCGCGGCCGTCTCCAGCGCGTAGCGCTTGAAGCCCGTGCGCTTCTTGGCCTCTTCGTGCAGCACGAGCGACGCGACGGAGAGTCCGGCGTGGACGACCGCGGCGGAGCCGATGACGCCCGCCATGTTCTTGTTGCCGAAGCGGGTATATAAAGAATCTTTCTCGTAGCCGCCGCGGGACAGGATCATCCCCGTCGTCGTGAAGTCCGCGGCCCACGCCGCGTGATAGCCCCACCAGGTCGACCAGAACGCGTCGTTCGCGAACGATTCGCCGCGCGTCAGCGGTTTCGGCTTCGGGACCGCCTGCGGCGTCGGGGAATCGGGCAATGAGGCGAGGTCTTTCGCCGACGGGCGCAGCGACGGCGGCAGCGGGGAGGCGATGGTTTCCGCGACGGCCGCGGCGTCGGCGTGCGAGACGGTTCCGTCGAAGTCGGGGGCGTTCGCGATTCCCGAGAGCCGTTTGTTCAGCGCGGCAAGACGCGGCGTCTGGGAGGCGGACCCCGAGGGCGCCGCGTCGAGCAGGGCCGCCGTTAGCGCGGCGCGGCCGGAAGCCGTGAGGCGGGGAGCCGCCGCGTCGCCTTCGAACCAGCCGGTCGCGGCGGGGTCGCCGTCTTCGCGCGCGAGGCGCGCGAGAAGCGGCGCGGCGAGCGAGGCGTCGCGGCCTTCGACGGGCAGCGACGCGAAGAAAAGAGAGATTCGGCTCCGTTCGTCGGCCGAGAGGACGCGCGGAGCGGAAGCCGCGTCGGTCCCGCGGTACACCCAGTCGCCGCCTTCGACCGAGACGCCGTAGCCGGCCGGCGGCGCGACGGGGGCGGCGTTCTGGGCGCGGACGCCCGGCGCGGCGAGCAGAGCGGCGAGGAGGAACAGCTTCATGCCCCCAGTATGCGCGTCAAGCGCGTCCTCCGCCTGGGGCTCCGGGGTACGCCATGCGGGGCCCAAAGGCCCAATGCGCCGGGCCTTATTAGTGGAAGGCCGGAGCGAGCACGCGGGCGTAGGCCTGGCCGCCGCTCGACTCGGACATCTCCTGGGAGATTACGCGCGCCGCATACTCGGTCGCGTTGCCTTGGCCGTAGCCGTGGTTCGAGATCTTCCAGTAGTAGCAGGTGATCTCGGTGCAGGGCCGCTTGTCGTGCGGATACGGGCAGCTGCTCCCGCCCGAGGCGCACAGCGTCGCCGGCCGGCGGCCGTTCCAGAAGACCGTGGAGCGGAAATCCTCGACGACGGGCGGCTGGTTCTGCGGCGCGAAGCCGTAGGAGATCGTGAAAACGGAATAGAACATGTGCGTCGTCTCGTGCAGGAGGGTGTTGGCGAATTGATCCTGCTTGAACAGCTGGGAGAAATTGCGCGAGTCGCGGCCGATGGACTGGACCGTGCGCCAGTCGCCGACCTCGAAGGTGCCGCCGACGAGCGCGCCGTTCGTCACGTCCGGCGTCCAGGCTCCCGCGGCGCCCGCGCCCGAGACCGGCTTCACCGCGATCTGGCCCGAGTCGATCATGCGCGCGAGCAGGGCCGCGGCGTCCTTGACCTTCTGCGCGTCGAAGACGAGGCTGCTCCCGTTCGGCATCGTCTTCGAGCCGAACATCGGCTGGAAGCAGTTCATCGCGACCGACGGCTCGTAGTCGGTGAACTCCTTGATCGCGGCGAGGACCATGTCCTTCTCGGGACCGGCGGCGCCCGCGACGATCGGGTCCGGGGACGGGCCGCCGACGAGGCCGCTCAAGTCGAGCTTCTTGCCGTCGGCGCGCACGGGCGAGACGGAAGCGAGGACGAGGGCGGCCGCCAGGAGCGGTCGGAGGGGCCTCATACGATAAAGCTTAGACCCGGAACGGGCTCCGCGCAAGAGGAGAAAATGAGAAGGGCCCCCGCCGGAGCGGGGGCCCTTCGTGCCGCGGGCGCGAGGCCCGAGGATCAGTACTTGACGCCGTGATCGACCTTGACGCCGGGGCCCATCGTCGACGAGAGCGTGATGCTCATCAGGTAGACGCCCTTCGACGCGGCCGGCTTCGCCTTCGTGAGCGCCTCGAGCACGGTGCGCGCGTTGCCCGCGATCTTGTCGGGCGAGAACGAGGCCTTGCCGACCGGGACGTGGATGATGCCGTAGTCGTCGACCTTGTACTCGACGCGGCCGGCCTTCAGCTCCTTGATCGTCTGCGCGACGTTCATCGTGACCGTTCCGGACTTCGGATTGGGCATGAGGCCTTTCGGTCCCAGGACCTTGCCGAGCTTCGAAAGATCCTTCATCATGTCGGGCGTCGCGACGAGGATGTCGAAGTCGGTGAAGCCCTTCGAGATCTGGTCGATGAGGTCCTCGGCCCCGACGACGTCGGCGCCGGCGGCGGTCGCGTCCTTCTGCTTGTCGCCGCGTACAACGACTGCGACTTTTTTAGACTTGCCGAGGCCGTGCGGCAGGCCGACGGTGCCGCGGACCTGTTGGTCCGCCTGCTTCGGGTCCACGCCGAGGCGGACGTGGAGCTCGACGGTCTCGTCGAACTTGGCGGTCGCGCACTTCTTGACGAGCGCGGCCGCGTCGTCCAGCGTGTTCAGCTTGGTGAGATCCAGGTCCTTGACCAGGTTCTCGTATCTCTTGCCCATGTGCTTTTTCTCCTGACCTGTTGGCGCCATTGCGCTGAGCTCGGGCCGCTTCCCTAACGGATTTAGAGGAAGCGGCACTTCCTCGCCTTATGGCTCGGTCGTCTAATAGCTGGTTACTTCGTGACTTCGATGCCCATCGAGCGGGCGGTGCCCTTGACCATCTCGACGGCGGCGGCGAGGTCCTTCGTGTTGAGGTCGGGCATCTTCGCCTTGGCCACTTCCTCGGCCTGCTTCTGCGTGATCTTGCCGACCTTGTTGCGGTTCGGCTCGCCCGAGCCCTTGGCCAGGCCCGCGGCCTTCTTCAGAAGCGAGGACACCGGAGGCATCTTCGTGATGAACGTGAACGAGCGGTCCTCGAAGACCGTGATCACGACCGGGATCAGCATCCCGGACTCCTGGCTGCGCGTCTTCTCGTTGAACTGCTTGCAGAAGTCCATGATGTTGAGGCCGTGCTGGCCGAGCGCCGGGCCGACGGGCGGCGCGGGGTTGGCCGCGCCGGCGGGAATCTGCAGCTTGATCTGGGTTTTGATCTTCTTCGCCATAGGAATGACCTCGTTGTGCGGCTTAAAATCCTACTTGCGGCTCCACGACGACGGCAGCAGCGCTTTCGCGAGCGTGCCGGCCAGGACGATGAGCAGGAACAGCTTCCAAAACGGAGCGTGATCCGCGCCGAAGACCCACTGCGTGAACGGGGCGCTGAACACGTACGGCCAGACCAGGTAGACGACGATCGCGGCCAAGAGCGACCGCCCGAACAGCATGAGCAGGCCGAAGCCCAGGGCCGCCGTCATCGTGAGCAGCGCCAGGATCGCCCCGACGACGCCGAGCGACTTCACGTGGGCCATGCGCACGCGCATGCCCTCGAAGCCGGCCTCGGGTCCGTTCGGCGGCAGTATCTCCGGCTCGGCCACGATCAAATCTTTTCCACCTGGAGGAAGTCGAGCTCGACGGGCGTCGGGCGGCCGAAGATCGTGACCATGGCCTTGATCTTCGCCTTGGTCTCGCTGACGTCCTCGACGACGCCGACGAAGTGGCGGAACGGGCCGTCGACGATGCGGATGTTCTCGCCCTTCTCGAACTGCACGGCCGGCCGGGGCTTGCCCTCGGCGGCGGTGTTCGTGAGCTCGAGGATCTTGTCGATCTCCTCCTGCGGGAGCGCCGTCGGGTCCGTGTCGCCGAGGAAGCCGGTGACGCCGGGGATGCCGCGGATCATCCAGTAGGTGACCTCGTCGACGACCATGTCCATCAGCACGTAGCCGGGGAAGAACTTGCGCTTCGAGATCTTCTTCTTGTTCTTCTTGACCTCGACGACGTCCTCGGTGGGGATCAGGACGTTGAAGATGCGGTCCTGGAGCTTCTCGACCTCGATCTTCTGCGAGATCGTCTTGTGGACGCGATCCTCGTAGCCGGACTGGACGTGGACGATGTACCAGCCGCGCGGGCGCGGGGTGGACGTCGTCGCGGGGGTTGCGTTCGTGGTCATGGTCATGGCGCCTCTCACTGCCCCAGGAAGGCCCTGACGAAGGTCGAGAGCGCGTAGTCGACGATCGCGACGTAGATGGACATCAAGACGACGAGGACCAGGACGGCCTTCGTCGAATCGACGGCCTGCTCGCGCGTGAGCCAGGTCGACTGCTTGAGCTCGGAAACGGCTTCTTTCAGGAACTGCGTTGGGTTCATGTTTTAAAAATCCTCGGGTCCGGCGGGGGCGCCAGGATTCGAACCTGGAGGGGCGGTTTTGGAGACCGCTCGTTTAGCCAATTAACGGACACCCCCTCCGGAGCCGAATCGAGCCTACTTGACCTCTTTGTGCGGAGACTGCTTCCCGCACGCGCGGCAGAACTTCTTGAGCTCGAGCTTGAACTCCTTCTTCTTGCCGCGCTGGTAGTAGTAGTTCTTGTTCTTGCAGACGGTGCAGCCGAGAATGACGATGTGCCGGTCTCCCATGGCCTAGTCCTGGATGTCGGCGACGACGCCGGCGCCGACCGTGTGGCCGCCCTCGCGAACCGCGAAGCGCAGCCCCTTCTCCATCGCCAC
>Ga0209415_10000639_pt1 | contig 65401 bp, 61 predicted proteins | sample PeaSoiSIISIP2007_FD_187696 | JGI IMG/M metagenome (GOLD analysis project Ga0209415, IMG submission 187696) | Peat soil microbial communities from Weissenstadt, Germany - SII-SIP-2007 (SPAdes) (version 2) | ecosystem: Environmental > Terrestrial > Soil > Wetlands > Peat | place: Germany...
ACGGCGACGGACTACGTGGTGACCTCGAGCACGCCCGGCGTGACCTTCGGGGGAGTGACCAACGTAACGGCCACCGACCTGACCACGTCGGTCTCGATCAAGGCCGGCACGGCGGTGTCGACCAACTTGCAGTACACGGTCGTGGAGCTCAACGGGCACGGGACGTACTCTTTGCCCAACGCGGGCCAGACGAACACCGCGTTCCTGATCGGCAATACGCCGACGGTGACCGCCGTGACCGGACTGTCGGCGTCGATGGTTCCGGGCGAGACCTCCACCTTCACGGTGACCGGGACGTTGTTTGACGCGTCGACCGTGGCCGCCCTGGATGCGAACGCCACCTCGGGCTTCCTCGCCGACACCGGTAATCTCGCCGGGGGCGTTGACACCGGGACCCGATTGGGTACCGACGGCAACGGCGTGAATGTGTTCGGCTGTGTGCTCAACTCGTCGACGTCAATCACCTGCTCGGTGACGGTGTTCGACGGAGCGTCGAATGGTGCGCACGACCTCGCCATCACCAACTCCGACTTCGGTACGGCGGTCCTTAAGAACGCACTGACCGTGGTCAACGCCACGATCGGATCGGTGACGCCGTCGGTGTACCAGGCGGACGGCCAGCCGGTCACCTTCACCCTGAGCGGCCTGACGGGCTTCAACGTCGGCCAGAACATGGCGTCGATGGTCGCGCGTGCCACCACCTTTGACATCAACGGCACGCCGCACTACTACGGTCCCTTCGCGGTGACCTACGCCGGGCCGAACGCGGTGACGGTGAGCATCCCGGGCACCTTTGTTCGCCCGCCAGGCGGCTTGCTGGTCTTCACACTGGACCAGACGCCGGCGGCGAGCGGCTACGAGGCAGAAGCGGACGCCACGGCGATCCCGCTGGGCCTGCCGCTTGACGTGGTGAACGGCGAGACGGTGGCGGTGGCGGCGACGCCGGCCGGAACCTCGAGCGGATTCGCCCTCAGCGCTGACGTCCCGGACTCTGTCTTCGCTGCTCCCTTCGCCGGCCCGACGGCCTTCCAGCAGGGAGCGACCGTTACGGCGCCTGCGGGCTCGGGTGTGACGGTGTCGGGTGTGACGGTGCTGGCGGGTCTCATCACCGGCACGGTGGCGGTGGCCGCGGGAACCCCGGCGGGCAACGTCACCCTGACCGTGACGAACCCTGACGGCGGCATCGACTACGCGTTCATCACGGTGACGGCCAGCCCGGTCATCACCCAGGTCAATGGTGTGCCGGTCGCATTCGGGCCGGTGTCATTCCTCGGTGGTACCAGCACCACGCTGACCATCCTGGGCGCCAACTTCGAGGCGGGGGCGGTTGTGACCGACTCCGTCACGGGCGACGCGACCTTTGGCACGTCGTCGGTCAACGCCGCGGGCACCATCCTGACGGTCTCGGTGAAGTTCGTTGCCTTCAGCGGCGCGACGCCGCTGTCGACGAACCTCGTCGTGACCAACCCGGACGGTGGTGTCGGCACGGTGGTCGGTGAGCTCGTTATCAACCCGGTGCCAGTCGTGACGGGCGGTCCGTACTACGTGCCGACCTTCACCACGAACACCGAGATGGTGATGACCGGTACCGGCTTCCAGGCGGGCATGACCGTGGCCAGCTCCAACAGCGACTACACCGTCTCGATCGCCAGCGTGCTGCCGACCGCGGTGACGCTGCTGGTGACCACGGACTCGCAGGCCACGTCGGGCACCTTCACCACGCTGACCTTCACGAACCCCGACGGCGGATCGACCACGGTCAGGTTGAACGGCGGTCCGGCACCGGTCCCGGTCCCGGCTCCGAAGTTCCACTCGATCCACGGGCGTCCGGCGCACATCGGCAAGACGACGACCTTCGTCATCATCGGGTCGAACCTGTCCGGCTTGTCGGTCTCGGTGAACAAGCGTGGCGTGTCGGTGTCCAAGGGTCCGAACAACGCGACGTCAGTGACGGTTCACGTGAAGGTCGGAAAGAACGTGAAGACGGGTACCGCGGTGTTGCGCTTGAGCAACGCGTACGGCAAGCTGCTCATCACGTTCACCATTAGCAAGTAGTCTCACCAAACGGCCCCCTCCTTCGGGAGGGGGCCGTTTGCGTTTCTGCGTCGAAGTGATTCGCTACGGCGACACTGCGGTGAGGCATCGCGTGAGAGCGTCGATGCGGCGCGGGGTGGAGCGCGGATCGCCGCAGCGGAGACCGCGCGCCATCAACGTTGCGGCAACGTTGATGTTGCGATTGAGTTACAACTCAGCGCGGGCGCGGCGTAACACTTGATTGAATTGCGTTCAGAAACGACGTGGTGCTGCCCGTGCGGCGCACGCGAACGCACATGTTGGTCCGCGCGTGCGAGGTCGTTTCGTCGTCCGACGACGCGCACGCGTCGTGTCCGCTAGAGACGGAAGCTCGCAGTGAAGGTGGTAGAAAGGGCAGGGGGCTTAGCAACTAGTGGAGGTGCGCCGTGGCGTCCCAGTCTCTCTTTGGTCGTGTGGTCGCGAAGTCGGGCCTGGTGATGGCCGGTGTGGTGGCCCTGTCGTTCGGACTTGCCGGCGTCGCGTCCGCCGCCGCAATCACCGCCACCTCCATCTCCGGTACACCATCGATCCCTGACGTGCTGACGGCCAACGTGACCGGTGGCCCCGCGACTTCCTACCAGTGGTACGACTGCACCGGCTCGGTCGCCGCGACGGTGGTCGGCGCGGGCAGCTGGACCCCGCAGGCCGGCTGCAGTGCGATCGGCGCCGCCACCGCCAGCACGTACGCGCTGCAGTCGACCGACTACGGCTTCAACGTGACGGTGGCGGCCAGCGAGTCCGGCACCCCCACCACGGGTGTGGCCGCGTCGGTGCTGGTCACCGAGCCGGCGCCAGCGGCCACCGGTTCACCGAGCTTCGCGGTCTCCTCGGCTGACGTCTTCGCCGGCACGACCGCGACGGTGTCGGGGACGGGCTTCGTGTCACCGGTATACAACCTCACGTCGACCACGTACCAGTGGTACGACTGCACCGCCCAGGTGCTGGCGGACTCCGTGGGAGTCGCGGCACCCGGAGGATGCGCCGCCATCGGTGGCGCGACGGCGAGCAGCTACCAGTTCGCGGTCAATGACGTGGGCAAGTTCGTGGCGTTCAGCGAGACCCAGACCAACGGCGCGGGTTTCGCGACCGTTTTCTCGACCTCGACCAGCTCGGCGATCGTCGGAGCGACGCCGGTCAACACGGTGTCCCCCACGATCGGCTCCCAGACGGCGTTCACCGTGACGGTGACGTCGCACGGCACCTGGACCGGGCACCCGGCGCCCTCGTCGTACACCGTGACGTGGTACCGCTGCGGCGCCACGGAGGTCGCGGGTTCGACGCTCCCCGGTGCCTGCACGGCGATCGCCGGATCGGCGACGACGACGCCCACGGGCCTCGTCACCTACACGTTCGTGGCGGCGGACCAGAACCAGTACGTGCTGGCCGGCGTGTCGGCCAACAACGGCATCGCCTCGGCCAACACGGCCTACAGCGCGACGAGCGCCCAGATCTCGGGCGTCGCGCCGGCCGTGGCGACCCCCCCGGCCGTGACCGGTACTCTGCAGGTGGGCCAGACACTCTCCGTCAGTTCGGGGACGTGGACGGGCCTGCCCCAGCCCTTGAACTTCAACTACCAGTGGTACGCCTGCGTGACGGACCCCGCATTCAGTGGGGGCGGCAACGCGACGGGCGCCCTGCCGGCCGGTCTCACGGGCCACGGTTGCGCCTCCATCGGTGGCGCGACGGCCAACACGTTCATACTGTCGATCACGCAGGCGACCCAGTTCATGGTCGCCGAGGTGTCGACCAACAACGGCGTAGGCTCGTTCTACCACTTCACGGCCAGCACGGCCGCGGTGACCGGACCGACGTTGCCGACGGCGCTCAGCGCCAGCATCTCGGGGACCGCCCCGAACGGCACCTTCACCGGCACCTTCCCCGTGACGGGCGGCTCTCCGACGCCGGTCCTGACGTACCACTGGTTTGACTGCACGTCTCCCGTCGCCGCGTCGGCCGGGACCCCGCAGACCAGCACGCAGGCCGCGACGGCCTTGGCATCGTGCTCGGCCGCGCACAACGTGTCCACGCAGACGACCTACTCCGTCCTCGCCTCTGACGTGACGTCGGCCGCTGGTGGCGGCCTGGTGGCTGAAGTCGTGGCGACCAACACCGCCGGGAGCGGCTACGCGTGGTCCGCGACGACCGCGCTCGCCAACGCCGCGCCGTCCGGTGGCGTCGTCACCGAGTCGGGCAGCGGCGCCGTGAGCACTCCGGTCACCTCGACGGCGACCTGGACGGCGATGCCTGCGCCGACCATCACCTACCAGTGGTACGACTGTCCCGGCGCGAGCTTCAACGGCTCGTGCGTGGCGATTGCCGGGGCCACCGGGTCGACGTACACCGCGACGACGCTCGCCGAGGTCAACACGTTCGGCAACAAGATCGACTACGTGGTCGTGGCGGCGACCGCCAATAATGGAGTTGGCGTCAACGGCCCGATCGACGCGACCGGCGTTCTGCTGACGACCCAGGCGCCGTCCGACGTGGCGCCGCCCACGGTTCCGCTCACGGCGTCCACCGCCTCGGCGCTGGTCCCCTCGGTCGGCACGTGGCAGGGAGCGCCGACCCCGACCTTCACCTTCCAGTGGTACGAGTGCACCTCGCCGGTGGCGTCGGCCGGCTCATCGGCGCCGGCGGGCTGCAGCGCGATCGCGGGAGCGATCAACGTGACCTACACGCCGTCGGGCTCGTACGTGGGCGACTATTTCCTGGTCGCCGTCACCGGCAGCAACGGTGTCTTGACCGGTGGCGGTGGGTCGACCGCGTTGACCGTCTTCTCGGCCTCCACCCAGAGCCCGCTCGTCTCGTCGCTCTCGATCAGCAGTCTGACGATCACCGGCACGGCCGCGGTCGGCGGCACGCTCACGGCGAACCCCACCGTGACCGCGACGGGCACCTACACGACGACCTATCAGTGGTACTCGTGCACGGCCGCGGTCGTGGAGGGCACGTCGGTGCCCGGCACCTGCGCGCCGATCGCGGGCGCCACGACGGCCACGTTCTCACCGACCGCGACCCAGGTGGGCAAGTACATCACGGTGGCGGTCACGGTCGCCAACCTCTCGGGGTCAGCGACTGAGGTCGCGGCCTCGACGGCGCTCGTCACGACCAGCGCTCCCGGCGCGCCGACTTCGGTCGTCGCCACGGCCGGCCTCGGGTCGGTGTCGCTGACCTGGGTCGCGCCCACCACGGGCCTGGCGGTCGTGACCTACACGGCGACGTCGTCGACCGGCGGCTTCACGTGCACGGTGTCGACGACGTCGTGCACCGTGGTCGGACCGCTCTACGGCACCCTCTACTCGTTCACCGTGACGGCGACGAACGCCGCGGGAACCGGCCCCGCGTCGGCGGCGTCGAACTCGGTGATGCCCTCGGAGGCGGCGCCGGCGGCGCCCACTGCGGTGGCCGGGACCGCGGGCAACCAGTCCGTGCTCGTGTCGTGGACCGCCTCGGTCAACAACGGCGCGATCGTCACGCTCTACACCGTGACCACCTCGCCCGGGGGCCTGTCGTGCACGGCGACCACCACGTCGTGCACCGTGAGCGGACTCACCAACGGCACGCCGTACACGTTCACGGTGACAGCGAAGAACGCCGTCGGCACCGGTGCGGCGTCGGCGGCCAGCGCCGCGGTCACTCCCGCGGCGGCGCCGAGCGCGCCCGCCCTGACCGGCGCGTCGACGTCCGGCAAGGGCGCCTTGAAGGTCAGCTGGACGGCGGCGACGTCCAACGGCAGCGCGGTCACCGGCTACGTCGTGACGGCTTCCGGCTCGGGAGGGTCCAAGACCTGCTCGACCGCGGCGCTGTCGTGCACCGTGTCCGGGCTGAACCCTGGCTCGACCTATACCGTCAGCGTCGTCGCGCAGAGCGCGGTGGGCAACTCGACGGTGTCCTCCAGCCGGAGCGCGAAGGTGGCCAGCTCGCCCAACGCTCCCAAGGTGTTGCGTCACTCGGCGACCGCGACGACGATCACCCTGGTCCTGGCCAAGCCCACGAACAACGGTGGCGCCGCGGTGACGACCTATCAGTACTACGTATCAGGCTTTGGGTGGCGCACGGCGAGTTCCCGATCGGGGGCCACGCTGGTGATCCGCGGGCTGAAGGCTGGCCGGGTCTACTCGGTGGCCGTCCGGGCCGTGAACGCGGCGGGACCGGGTTCTCACGGTCCATTCATGCAGATTCGCACGCTCTAGCGCGCCGCGGGTTCCGGGAACGTTGGTTTCCGGAACCCGCGGCGCGACCCGCGTGGGACAGTTCACTGACTCGCGCCGGGCGCGCCCGAACGTGGGCGTGAGCAGACGACACGGTGGCGGGACGTCCGAGGGCTACGTGGGTGAATGCCGCGTCCACGACGTCGCGGACGCGGAGTCACGGACCTCGATCCCGAGATTCGTGAGGGCGGTGCGCAGCTCGTCGGCGAGGTCGAAGAGGCCGGCACTTCGCGCGGCCGCGCGAGCCGCGAGCATCGCGTCGACGAACGGTGACGGATCGACCGCGCCGCTGGTGCCGGTCTCGGCGCGTCGAATCAAGGTCGCGACTGCCTCGAGCGCGTCGGGCCCGCCCGCGAGGGCGCGTCGGCCGAGCTCGTCGAGCTCGGCCTCTTCCTTCGCGGGCGGTGCCGGTCTCGGCGGGGAGAGCGGAGCGGCACCCTGATCTCGCAGCGTGGCGAGAGGCGTGACCTTGCCGTGGGGCAGCGTCACGCGCTCCTCGCCGCTGCGCCACGACGCCCGTCCGCGACCTCGCACCAGGAAGGTGTCGGCCGCCAGATCGATGATCAGGGCGGTGTGCTCGTCGATGCCGAGCGTGGCGACCCCTTCGGGGAGCTGCGCCTCGAGTGCTCGCAGCCGCGGCTCGCCCAGGTAGCAGTATCGGGTGTCGTAGTTGCGGCCCTCGTTGTTGTCGAAATGGGGGATGACGGCACAGCGCAGACCCAGCCGGCCCATGAGGTCGAGGCCCTGCAGCCAAGAGGGCTCGGCCACACCAACCTTGTAGATCTCGTAGATGGGCGCGGTGAAGGCCCCCAGGGTCAGCGCCGCCGCCGAGGCGAAGCAGACGACGCCGTCGTGGTCGAGCACCGCGGCGAGTTCCTCGGTCAGCCCGAGGGGTCGCCACTGGGTGAGGGCGTAACTCGGGCTGCCCGGTCCGGCGAAGACGTAGGTGGCCGATCTCACGCGCTGCTTGAAGATGGTCCGCTGGACCTCGCTGGCCTCGTCGTAGGAGGTGAGACTCAGCGGCTCCAGCGTCGTGAGCAGCGACGTGGAGAAGTAGTCGACCAGCTTCTCGGTCATCTCGGGGACGTTGAGTTGAAATCCGTATGCGCTGTCGAGGTTGACCGCTCGGACCTCGCTCAGTCGGGCCAGGAGGTCGCGATGGACCTTGGTCATCCCCGGCGCTGTTTCACCCGAGCCCAGTAGTGCCACGACGCCCGAACCCACCGCCGTAGCGTATCGGCCGGGTGGGTCATCCACCTTCGGTCGCTAGTTTGGTCGGGTGGACAACGTCGTGATCAGTGTGCGTCAGCGGGCCCGGGGCAACGTCACGGCCGCGATGATCCTGTGGTCCCTCGTGATGGCCGTTGCCCTGTTCCTCTATGAGTCGACGTGGTCGTCCGCGTCGGCCGCGACCTGGACGGCAGTGGCGGCGACGGGGCTCTTCGGGCTCTACCTGGGCTGGCGACGTCGCATCGCCGCGGTGCTGGTGGCGCCATTCGTGAGCTGGTTCTTCGCGTGGCCGTTGCTGTGGATCGCGGCGATGGTGCGCGACGGCTTCGTGAAGGGCCTCTTCGTCGGGCTGTTTCTCGTGACGATCGGTTGGGTGGTCATCGGTTTCACCGAGTTCGTCGGGCTGGGTGTGGTCGCGGTGCTCGCGCGCTGGGTGCGCGGGTCCCATGGTGCGAACGGGGACGTCGTCATCGTCGGTCCCTCGCAGTAGCCCTTAGAGGTTCTCCAGCACCAGCAGCAGGATCTGCATCCACGACTCCTCGGACTCGGGGTGCAGGGAGATGTCGTTGAGGGCGCGCGCGAAGCTGTAGCCCTCGAGCAGGATCGCGAGCTGGCGCCCGGTCAGGCGCCGCCCGAAGAGGCCCCGGGCCTGGACCTCCTCGATGAGCGCCGCCATCCGGGTGAGGTACTCCTCCTGGACCAGGATGAAGCTGCGCTGCATCTCCGGGCGCGCTAGCGCCGCGGTGGAGACGCGCAGTCGGATCCGCCGGAAGTCCCTGAGCGCCTCATGCACCTGGTCGTCGGCCGCGCCGTCGCGGTAGAAGGCCAGCAGCGAGGTCATCGAATCGGCGCCGGCGGTGTTCAGGCGCAGCAGGTCCACGTAGCGCAGGGCCTTGTCTTCGTACATCGACAGGAACGTGGCGTCGATGAGACCCTGGCGGGACCGGAAGTTGTTGTAGATCACGGACGAGCTGAGCCCAGTGTCCTCGCAGATGTCCGCGATGCGCAGCTCGCTCTCGTCGGCTTCGGCGAGCCGCTTGGCGGTGGCGTCGATCAGCAGCCGCCGCGTGGACTCCGCGCGCTCGTGGACCACGGTTCTCCCTCCACCCGGTGCCGCCGTGTCGAGTCGAGACGCCGACGCCGAGTCAGTCCATGCTGTTAAGGCGAAGTTTATAAAGGTGCCGTCGGAGAAATGCGCCATGCGGCGAGTTCGCCAGCGCCGAACGAGTCATCCGCGGTGCACGACGTCGGCGAGTCGGCGCCACTCGTCGTGCGGACGCGACGTGGTCGCCTCGCCCAGCACCTGGAGGCACACGTGGTCGGCGCCCGCGGCGCGGTGCTCGGCGACGCGCGACGCGACCGCCGACTCGTCACCGTGGACGACGAGGGCGTCGCACAGCCGGTCCGAGCCGCCGCGCACGAAGTCGGCGTCGTCGAAGCCGAGGCGGCGCCAGCTGTTGCGGTAGTTCTCGAGGCCGGTGTAGTGCTCGAGGTGCTCGTGGGCCCGGCGCAGGAACTCGTCGCGGTCCTGTCCGAGCACGACCGACTGTTCGACGGCGAGGAAGCGGTCGCCGATGGTGCGACGGGCGAGCACGGTGTGCTCGACGGTCACCAGGTAGGGCAGGACGCCGTCGGCGCGGGTCGCGCCGAGTTCGAGCATCCGGGGTCCCAGCGCGGCGAGGACCCGGGCGTAGCGGTGGCCGGTCTCGTGCGCGAGCATGGGGGCGGCGTCCATCGCGTCGAGGTACTCGCGCATGGCGCGCACCGGAGTGTCGTAGACGTGTCCGCGCAGACGCTCCACGAGCGGCCGGTGGCTGACGCCGAGCCCGAGCACGAAGCGGTCGTCGTAGGCCGCGTTGAGGGTGCGCGCCGCGTTCACCGACGCGACCGCGTCGCGGGCCCAGATGTTGGCGATACCGGCGCCGACCACCAGGCTCGTGGTCGGCGCCAGCAGCAGGCTCGCGCTCGTGAGTGCCTCGCGGCCCCACGATTCGTTGATCCACAGGGCGCCGTACCCGAGCGACTCGACCTCGAGGGCGAGCTCGCCCACCCGGGCCGGCGCCACCCACTCGTGGGTCATCGTCCACAGACCGACCGTGCCGCGAAGACGAGCCAGGGAGTCGGGCTGCTCGTCCACGCGGTCAGCCTAGGGAGTTTGGCGTGGCGCGTCGGGGCCGACCACAATGGTGCATGGCCTACGTCGTCGCCGTCGTCTCGGCGTGGCTGGCGTTCTCCGCGGCGACGGCGCTGCGACCCGGGCGCCGGGGCGTGTTCGCCGCCCTGGCCTTTCCCGTCGGCTGGGCGGCCGGCGAGCTCCCGGTCCAGGCGCTCGTCGTCGAGGGGGTGCTGGTGGGGCTGCTCCACTGGTGGGGCTGGCCGCGCACGGTGTGGCTCGGCGACCTCGACGCGGTCCTCGCCGCGCTCGTCGTGGTCGAGAACCTGGCCCTGGTGGGCATCCTCCTGCGGGCCCCGAGCGTGACGCGCCGAGCCCTCGCGACGAGCCCGCGTCGCCCGCTCCGCCTGCCCGGAGCCCGCGACGACCGGTACGGCTCGTGGTGGCGCACGGCCCTGCAGTTCTCCTTTCACCCGCGCTACATGCAGCTCGTGCGCGACGTCACCTACGGCCCCGAGGCGCGCCATCGCCTCGACGTGTGGCGCACGTCGTCGACGCCGGCCGGCGCCCCGGTGCTCTTCTACATCCACGGCGGGGCGTGGACCTTCGGCGACAAGCGCGAGCAGGGACGCCCGATGCTGCACGAGTTCATGGCCCGCGGGTGGGTGATCGTGACCTGCAACTACCGCCTCGCCCCGCGCCACCCCTGGCCCGCCCAGATCGAGGACGTGGTGCGCACCCTCGCGTGGGTCAAGCGCAACGTCGCCGAGTACGGCGGCGACCCCGACCGGGTGGTCGTGTCGGGCCTCTCGGCCGGGGGCCACCTGGCGGCCCTCGCCGCGCTCGCGCCCGACGACCCCGCGTGGTGTCCCGACGACCTCGCCGACGTCACCGACTGGTCGGTGCGCGGCGCCATCCCCTTCGCCGGCGTGCTCGAGATGACCGGGGACGAGACGCACTGGCGCGGCCTGGGCCGGGGCCTTCGCCACCTGCTCGAGCACCGCGTCATCCAGCTCCCCTACGAGGGCCACGAGGAGCTGTACCGCTCCCTCTCGCCGTACCACCGGCTGCGCGAGGACGCGCCGCCGTTCCTGGTCATCCAGGGCGTGAACGACACCATGGTCGACGTCCACGTGGCCCGCAGCTTCGTGGCGCGCTTTCGCGAGGTGGCGCTCGCCCCCGCCTACTACGTGGAGCTGCCCTTCGCCCAGCACTCCTTCGACATCACCGCGAGCCCGCGAACCTCGGCCACGACCCGGGCCGCGGTCGCCTTCGCGACGTCGGTCACCGCGCCGCGCCCCGTGCTCAGCCCCGAGCGCGCGGCGAGTTACGAGGTCCCGCCGACCGACCTGCTCGTCGAGGTCGACGCGCGCTGGCTCGAGGCGCGTGAGGTGGCGGGCCAGTTCGGGCCCTTCTTCGTCGTGACGTCGGACAATCCCTTCTCGGTGATCCTCGACGCCGCGGTGAACGAGGCGCGCCGCGCCGACCTGCTCGAGGTGCTGGCCCGACGCGGCGTGCTGACGCGCGCCACGCGGGCGCGCGACCCCTCGGGGAGCTGGCCCGACGAGGAGGGCGTGGCGCTGCTCGACGCCGATGCGGACTTCGCGCGGCACCTGGCGCACGCCTACGACCAGTTCGCCTACTACGAGGTGACGCGCGAGGGAGTCGTCGTGCGTGACGCGCGCGGCGGGCGGGTCCTCGCCTAGGGCGCGAGGGTGACGTCCACGCTCAGCTCCTCGGCCGCCACCAGTTCGAGCTCGCGGATGGTGCCCGCCGCACGCAGGTCGCCCGCGGCCGCCCCGATGGCGTCGAGCAGGGCGCGGGGACCGGCGACGACGCAGCGCGCCACCTCCGCCCGCTGGGAGGCCTTGGCGCTGCTCTTGGCGCGCCGCACGGCCTCGAGGACCTCGCACACCGGCCCGACGACGATCCCCGGCGTGGCGCCGGGGCCGCCGAGCTCTTCGACGTGCGGCCAGGGCGCGCGGTGCACGGAGCCCTCGTGCCACCAGCGCCAGGCCTCCTCCGTCGCGAAGGGCAGCACGGGGGCGAGGAGGCGCTGGAAGACCGACAGCGCCAGGGCCAGCGTGGCGATCGCCGAGCGCGTCGCCGGGTCCGCGGCGTCGCCGTAGGCGCGGATCTTGACCAGCTCGAGGTAGTCGTCGCAGAAGGACCAGAAGGCCTGCTCGGTGCGCTCCAACGCGCGCGTGTGGTCGTAGGCGTCCAGGGCCAGCGTGGACTCGGTGACGACCTCGCCGAGCACGGCGAGCAGGTCGAGGTCGAGCGCCTCGGTGACGGCGTCACGACCCGGGGGCGTGACGTCCGCCAGCCGGCCCAGCACGAACTTCGACGCGTTGAGGACCTTGATCGCGAGGCGCCGCCCGACCCTCATCTGCGCGTCGTCGAGGATGGTGTCCGCCCCCGGGCGCCCGCAGGCCGCCCAGTAGCGCACGGCGTCCGCCCCGTGCGCCTCCAGCAGCGGCAGCGGGGTCGCGGCGTTGCCCGAGGACTTGCTCAACTTCTTGCGGTCCGGATCCAGGATGAAGCCCGAGATCACGGCGTGGCGCCAGGGCAGCTCATCGTGGGCGAAGTGGCTGCGCACCACGGTCGAGAAGAGCCAGGTGCGGATGATGTCGTGCGCCTGGGGCCGCAGGTCCATCGGGTAGACCTTGGCGAACAGGTCGGTGCCCCAGTGCCCGCTGATCTCGGGGGTCAGCGAGCTGGTGGCCCAGGTGTCCATCACGTCGGGATCGCCCACGAAGCCGCCCGGCTGGTTGCGCTGGGACTCGCGGTAGCCGTCGGGGACGTCCGACGAGGGGTCCACCGGGAGGCGCTCGGCGCCGGCGAGCAGGGGCGCGTCGAAGTCGACGACGCCGGCCTTGTCGATGGGGTACCACAGGGGGAAGGGGACCCCGAAGAAGCGCTGGCGTGAGATCGACCAGTCGACGTTGAGACCCTCGACCCACGAGCGGTAGCGGTGCCGCATGTAGTCCGGGTGCCAGACCAGCTCCTCGCCGCGGGCCAGGAACTCCGCGCGGTGGGCCAGCGTCGCGACGAACCACTGGCGCGACGTGACGATCTCCAGGGGCCGCTCGCCCTTCTCGTAGAACTTGATCGCGTGGGTGATGGGTGCGGGCTCGCCGACCAGGTCGCCGCTCGCGCGCAGAGCGTCCACGACGGCGACGCGCACCTGGTTCACCGTGCGGCCCTCGAGCTGGGCGTAGAGGGCGTTGGCGCCCGGGGCGTCGAGCGAAGGGAAGTCGCCCTCGCCGAAGGTCGCGGCCAGGAAACGGCCGTCGCGACCGATCAGCGCCCGCGTCGGGAGCTGGAGCTCGCGCCACCAGGTGACGTCGGTCACGTCGCCGAAGGTGCAGATCATGGCGACGCCCGTGCCCTTCTCCGGGTCGGCGAGCTCGTGGGCGACGACCGGCACCTCGACGCGGAAGAGCGGCGTCACGACCTTCGTGGCGACCAGGTCGGCGTAGCGCGCGTCGTCGGGGTGGACCACCAGCGCCACGCAGCTCGCCAGCAGCTCGGGGCGCGTCGTGTCGATGACGACGACCCCGCCATCGGGCCGATGGAAGTTCACGCGGTGCGAGTGGCCGGGGCGCTCGCGGTCTTCGAGCTCGGCCTGGGAGACCGCGGTGCGGAAGTCGACGTCCCAGAGGGTGGGCGCCACCGTGGAGTAGACCTCGCCGCGCGCCAGCATCTCCAGGAAGCCGCGCTGGGAGACCTCCTGGGAGTGGGACCCGACGGTCGTGTACTCCATCGTCCAGTCGATCGAGGCGCCCAGGGTGCGAAAGAGGTGGCGGTAGGCCTCCTCGTCGAGCACCGTGAGGCGCCGGCAGAGCTCGACGAAGTTCTTGCGCGAGATCGCGATCTTCTCCTTGCCCGGCGTGGCCGGCGGCTCGAAGAAGGCGTCGTAGGGCACCGTCGCGTCGCCGCGCACCCCGAAGTAGTTCTCGACGCGCCGCTCGGTCGCCAGGCCGTTGTCGTCCCAACCCATCGGGTAGAACACGTCCTTGCCGCGCATGCGCCAGTAGCGCGCCACGAGGTCGGTGTGGGTGTAGCTGAAGACGTGGCCGATGTGCAGGGTGCCCGACACCGTGGGCGGAGGGGTGTCGATGGAGTAGATGTCCGCGCGCGTCGCGTCGGGGTCGAAGCGGTACGTGCCCTCGGCGTCCCAGCGCTCGATCCAGGTCGCCTCGAGGCCGTCGACGGTCGGCTTGTCGGGCACGCGCGGCGACGTCGGGGTGAGGGCGTCGGACATGGTTGGCCTAGTTTAGGACCGTGATTCGCCTCTACGATTCCGCGCGTGGCGAGGTGGTTGACGTCATCACGCGCGACGAGGGTCGCCTGTCGATGTACGTGTGCGGTCCGACCGTCTACGGCCCCCCCCACATCGGCCACGGTCGCTTCACGCTGGTCTGGGACGTCGCGCGGCGCTGGTACTCCTTTCGCGGCCTCGACGTGACCTACGTGTCCAACGTCACCGACATCGACGACAAGATCATCAATCGGGCCCGCGAAGAGGGCCGCAGCGAAGAGGCGGTGGCCCAGGAGTGCGAGGCGCAGTGGTGGGATGCGATGGACGCGATTGGCGTCGCGCGGCCCGACGAGACCCCGCACGCGACGCACTACCTCGAGGAGATGGTGGCCCTCGTGGGCGAGCTGCTGGAGCGAGGGGTCGCCTACGTGATCAGCGACGGCGTCTACTTCGACGTGTCGTGCGTGCCCGACTACGGGCTGCTCGCCGGCCAACCCCTCGACTCGCTGCGCGCGGGGGCCCGCGTCGAGGCCAAGGACGAGAAGCGCTCGCCGCTCGACTTCGCGCTGTGGAAGAACGCCAAGCCCGGCGAGCCGCGGTGGCCGGCGCCCTTCGGCGAGGGTCGGCCGGGCTGGCACACCGAGTGCGTCGTGATGTCCCTCAAGCTCCTCGGTGACGACTTCGATCTTCACACGGGCGGACTGGACCTAATGTTCCCGCACCACGAGAACGAGCGCGCACAGGCCGTCGCCTGGGGGCACCCGTTCTCGCGCCACTGGGCCCACCACGGGATGGTGATGGTCGGGGGCGACAAGATGGCCAAGTCGCTGGGCAACTACACCACGATGTCGGACCTGCTGGCGTCGACCGACGCCCGCGCGTACCGGCTGCTGGTCCTTCGCTCGCACTACCGCTCGCCGATCGAGGTCTCGCCGTCCACGATCGCCGACGCCGAACGGGCCCTGGCCCGCCTCGACGGCCTGGCCCGTCGCTTCGAGCTGGCGGCCCTCGCGGGCGCGACGCTCGAGCGCGCTGACTCCTTCACCTTCGACGGCGACGCCCTGGCCCTGTATGAGGCGTTCGCCGGCGACCTCGACGACGACCTGGACACGCCGCGCGCGATGGCGCGGCTCTTCGACGCGGTGACGAGCGCGCACGCGGCGGCGGATCGGGGCGACGACGCGGCGGCCACCTCCCTCGCGCGGGCCGTCAACGCGCTGTGCGGCGCGCTCGGGCTCAGCCTGCGCGGCGACGCCGACCTGATCGACGAGGCCAGCGCGGCGCTGGTGGCCGCACGCGACGACGCCCGCTCGCGCGGTGACTGGGCCGGGGCCGACCGGCTGCGCGACGAGCTGTCCGGCCTGGGCTGGACGGTCGAGGACTCGCCCGACGGGACCCGGATTCGTCGCTGAAGAGAGGTTTGGCAACGAGGTCGCGAGCAAGTATCGTTGTTCGAGAGGTCGCCGTTGTGGTTCCCTCCGGACCGGTGGAAGGCCGGTCGGCAGCAATAAGGAGGCCCATAGTGGCTGTTGGAACCGTGAAGTGGTTTAACGATGAGAAGGGCTGGGGATTCATCGCAGTCGAAGGCCAGCCCGACGTCTTCGTTCACTACTCGGAGATTCAAGGAGACGGACGGCGCACCCTCGTCGAAGGGCAGTCCGTCGCTTTTGACATTGAGCCGGGAGACCGGGGACCGCTGGCCAAGCGGGTCCAGATCAACTAGATCTGAGAGAGAACGAGAACGACCGGCGCACCTGCGCCGGTCGTTCTCGTTCTCGGGCTCGTTGGTGATGCCCGAGTTACCCGCGGGTAACCTGGAGGGACTTCGGAGGCGGGAGGTGGCGCGGTGACCGAGTTCTCGATGGACCTCAACGATGACCAGCGCACCCTCGTCGAGTGGCTCCACGGATTCGCCGAGAACGTCATGCGACCCGCCGCCCACGAATGGGACGAGCGTGAGGAGACGCCCTGGCCCATCATCGAAGAGGCCGCCCGCCTGGGCATCTACAGCCTCGACTTCTTTGCCAACGCCATGGCCGACCGGTCCGGCCTGTCGATCGTGCTGGCGCTGGAGGAGTTGGCGTGGGGCGACGCCGGCTTGTGCATGGCCATCATCGGCACGTCACTGGGCGTGGCGGCCATCATGGCCAACGGCACGCCCGAACAGCAGATGGAGTGGATCCCGCGTTGCTTCGGCACCCCCGACGACATCAAGCTGGCGGCGTTCGGCGTCTCCGAACCCGACGCCGGCAGCGACGTGTCCTCGCTGCGCACGCGCGCCGTCTACGACGAGGCCAGCGACGAGTGGGTGCTCAACGGCACCAAGACCTGGATCACCAACGGCGGCATCGCCGACGTCCACGTGATCGTCGCCTCGGTCGAGCCGGCCCTCGCCGGCCGCGGCCAGGCCTCCTTCGTCGTGCCCGAGAAGACGCCGGGCCTTTCGATGGGCCAGAAGTTCTCCAAGATGGGCATCCGGGCCAGCCACACCGCGGAGGTCGTCCTCGAGGACTGCCGGATCCCGGGGTCCTGCCTCCTGGGCGGCAAGGACCGCCTCGACGAGAGGCTGGCGCGCGCCCGCGACGGTCAGCGATCCCAGAGCCAGGCGGCCATGGCGACCTTCGAGGCGACCCGCCCCGCGGTGGGGGCCCAGGCGCTGGGCATCGCCCGGGCCGCCTACGAGTACGCGCTGGACTACGCCAAGGAGCGCAAGCAATTCGGCCGGGCGATCGTCGAGAATCAGGCGATCGCCTTCAAGCTCGCCGACATGAAGACGCGCATCGACGGGGCGCGCCTCCTCGTGTGGCGCGCCGCGTGGATGGCCGCCACTCGCAAGCCGTACCTCAACGGCGAGGGGTCGATGTCCAAGCTGGTCGCCGGCGAGACCGCGGTTCACGTCACCGAAGAGGCCATCCAGATCCTCGGGGGCTACGGCTACGTGCGCGACTACCCGGTGGAACGCTGGCACCGCGACTCGAAGATCTACACGATCTTCGAAGGGACCTCGGAAATCCAGCGGCTCGTCATCGCCCGAGCCATCTCCGGGGTCCGCGTTCAGTAGTAAGTGCCGTAAAATAGCAGGTATTGATCCGGTGCCAAGTGTTTGTCTTCCTCTTCGCTGGTGCAGGCCCTCCGCCGTCACTGACCCAATGAACTCGTTCGTGGGTCGATTCTTGGGTCTCAGTCGGTGCCAGCGCACCGCGGCGCCCTTCGAGAGGGACGGCGCGGAGTGAGAATCCTTCCTCATTGGGCACACTCGCTCATCTCTAGGGTGAGCCAAGGCCTAGGAGCACCGAACGCCGATCAGGGCGGTCGACGCCCGGAATCTGTAGCGGGGGTAGGTCCTGAAGTGGGCCACACAAGGGCCAACGAGGCCAGCACAATCGTCCACTTGATCCCTCACGCCAGCGCCACCACAACCCGGTCGACGCTCGAGCTGCTACCCCTGCCCTATCCGTTTAGTCAGAGCTTCCTGCTCGATGCCGACTTGTTTCTCCGAAGTGCCCAGGAACGCCGAATCAACATGTCGTCAGGCTGGAACCTCAACGCCTCGGGCTTGGAGGAGCTGCATCGTCAGGGAGTCCTGATTCCGTTCTACGGCGTGGACCTTGGCCCAGGGGAAGCCACGAGAGCAATCGACGTAAGTACGAGCGAGACGTGGAGGCAATTCCGATCAACGCATGTAAATCAGCTCTACGCAGCTGCGACAGAGGGCCGACTCCACGATCCTTCTCAGGAGACCTTTGATACGTGGCCAACCGAGCGCGAGCGTGACCTTTGGCCTTCGGTGCATCGGGGCTATCTCTACTCGCCGTTTCAACTGCTCACACTCAATCGGATCCGTTCGATCGTCGACCTCCTCAGGCCAGTTGCGCGACCGGACGGCACTACTAAGTGGGAGTTCGATCCTGCTGATGCCCCTGGTGATGAAGTCAAGGAGGCCGCGGCTACGTGGCGATCACTCGCGGTTACTGTCTCGGCGATTGACACTCGAGTAATGCCAGAGATCATGCAGGTCTTTATAGGTGACACAGAGGCCTGGCGGAGGACAAAGCTCGCACAATCGCCGCAGGAACTCCTGGAGTGGCTGGGACTGTCCGAGGAAGTACTGCGCGAACAGTCAAGATCACTTCGTGCCGGTGCCAGCTTCGAGGACGACCTTGGCGAGTTCTACGACGTGGTACGCCGCGCGAACCCCAGTCGGTGGTCTTCGCTGCGTGGATCAATTCGCACATCACTTGACAGTCGCGTCGTGGCGCAGGTCCTCGATCTCTTTGCTGACGAGCTGCCGGCGAGCAGCCGCACCGTTTCTGGTAGCGCGGGAGCAGGGATCTCGATGCAGCCACTCTCTTCTCGTGAGCTTTCGCTCGACGCGGTACTAACCCACTTTCATCTTTCACCCCACCCGACATTGGTTGTGGCTCTAGAGGGGGGGACGGAGATGGCGGTCGTTCCAAGAGTCATGCGCCTGCTGGGCGTGCCTGACGATCCCAACTGGATTCGATTGGTCGACTTCGGAGGAGTAGACGCCAACCTCGCGCTCCTTGCTCGGTACGCTGCTGAGCCGGTCTTAGGCGCCGATGTTGGAGGTCTCGTCCGCTTGGACCGTCCCGTTACGCGCTTTCTCGTGCTCACGGACGCGGAAGGGAAGTACACGACTGAGGCAGATCGTGACGCCCAGCGAGAGCGTCTATTGACGGTGATAACGGAGGCACTCCCTGAGGATCTGCGCCCAGACTTGTTCATGCCTGACGCGGGATTCGTTGAGATCATGACCTGGGGTGACAAGCCGTTCGAGTTCGCACACTTCACAGACGAGGAACTGGCAGACGCCCTTCTGGCTACGTCCACTCGAACGCATCCCGATGGAAGGGCGAAGTTGGTTCAAGCCATCAACCTTCAGCGCACGAGGGATCCATCTCCGGACATCGAGGACGCTTGGCGAGGGTCCGGCGTGAGCAAGATTGAGCTCGCCGATGCCCTTTGGCCGCTGTTGGAGGCCCAGATTGAGCGGGCAGTCGAGGCCGGTGAACCCGGTCCCCCGGTCATGCGAGCCGTTGTCCGGGCGTATGAGCTCGCCTTCATGAATTACGGCGCCGACATGGCGCTCCGCCGACGCGGTGCCCCGTAGATCGCAGACACGAACGGGCTTCACGATCTCATCGCCCGTCAGAGGCCGGAACTAGCCTCATGACGGAGATGAGCCTTTCGCCCCTTCGTGATTCGTACCCACCCGAGCCGAGCTCGAGGGTCGCAGCGCGTGACTTCTGGGCAGAGGGCTCTCTCGACTCTATTGGCGCGATTGTCAATGCGGCAGTCAAGCTCGGCGCCGAAGAAGTCGCGGGTTGGTCCGGCGCGGAGCGTCGGCTGGTGGCGAAGGCAGAGGGTGCGAGAGTGCCGGTCGGCGAGCTCCGTGAACTGATTCGGGCCGGAGCCGACCCACTCGGCGACGCATACTGTCGGATTCGAAATAGCGATGAGCGGCGGGGGCTGGGTCAGACGTACACCCCGGTGGAGATCATCTCCTCGATGCTTGCGTGGGCCCGGGTCGAGGTCACGCCAGCGCGCGTTATTGACCCCGGTTCGGGTTCAGGGCGCTTTACCCTCGCGGCAGGTCGGGCATTCCCGCGTGCTCGCTTGCACGCCTCTGACATCGACCCGGTTGCGACCCTAATGACACGAGGTTCCATTGCCGCTGCGGGTCTTGCGAAGAGATCAACGGTGACGCTGGGTGACTATCGAGAACTGTTGGTCGAACCAATTCGTGGGTCGACTCTTTACATCGGCAACCCACCCTATGTTCGGCATCACCAGATTGACCCTGCCTGGAAGCAGTGGTTCCTTGAAACAGCGGCGAGTCAAGGTCATCACGCGAGTGCTCTGGCCGGGTTGCACGCACACTTCTTCTTGGCCACTGCGCAGCAGGGGCGAGCTGGCGACGTAGGGGCTTTCATCACCTCGGCTGAGTGGCTGGACGTGAACTACGGGAGCCTGATACGCCAGCTGCTGCTCGATGGCCTGGGCGGTCTCGGACTCTACGTCCTGGACGCGGATGCCGCCCCCTTTTCTGATGTCGCAACGACAGGAGTCATCACCACGTTCCGGCTAGGCAGCCGACCGCGCTCGATTCGGCTCCGGCGCGTCAAAGCGGTGGGGGAGCTTGGGGCGCTAGAAGGCGGGCGGCTCGTGTCGCGGGCTCGCTTGGCAGAAGCCCAGCGCTGGACGCCCTTCATACGGGTAACGCCCAAGCTGCCGGAAGGGTGGATCGAACTCGGCGAGTTGTGTCGGGTGCACCGGGGTGCTGTGACAGGAGCCAATGCCGTGTGGGTTACGCGGCCGGGCGCTACCGACCTGCCCGAAACGGTTCTGTACCCTGCCGTAACGCGAGCCCGTGAGCTGTTCGACGCGGGTGTAGAACTCTCGTCGACTGACCAGTTGCGGGCCGTGATTGACCTTCCCGCTGATTTGGACGTGTTTGAGGCAGATGAGCGCCGGGTCATCGAGCGGTTCTTGCGCCGCGCCAGGCGGGGCGGCGTGGCCGACGGGTACATCGCCCGGTCCCGTCGGGCATGGTGGACCGTTGGCTTGCGCCAGCCCGCTCCCATCCTCGCTACCTACATGGCGCGACGCCCTCCAGCCTTCGTGCGGAACCTGGCGGACGCGCGCCACATAAACATTGCTCATGGCCTGTACCCCCGCCAGCCACTGGACGCCCGCGTATTGGACGAGCTCGCGCGGTCCCTGCGCTCCTCGGTTGTGGTGGGGCAGGGCCGGACCTACGCCGGGGGTCTAACCAAGTTCGAGCCTCGGGAGATGGAGAGGGTTCCGGTACCCAGCTTGGAGCTCTTGAAGGCAGCCGTGTGACCCAGTCCGCTCCTCCCCAGTGGACTGACGAGGAGTTCGAGCGGGAGCGGCGCCGGGCTATTCACGTGTTCCGAGAAAAGCGGATGCAGGAACCGCTCGAACAGTACCTTGAGGCATTCGAGGTAAATCGTGACGCTATTGACACCCTGCTCGAGAGCACCGTGGATCTGACTGAGCTCTTGGACAAGGCGGTCGATGTTCTAACTGACTCCGAACTGCTGTCGGCGGTTCGCTACCTTGCGGGCCCGCCAATTTCGGCTGACGACCTCAAGGTCCTTGCCGAAGATGCCTCGCTTACTCCATCTCGCCTGCGGGCTGATCCGGAAATGGCGAAAAGGATCGTTGGAGTCGTCCTACTCGGGGTGGATCGGGGGCGCTTCCCTTGGCTGAGCGAGAGCCGTGAGCCCACGGAGTCTGAGCGCCATGCTGCGGTAGTTGCGACGGCGGCTCTGTTAGCCCAACGCTCTGTCATGACCGGACGGGCTAACGAGGGCAAGGACGAGCAAGAGCAGGCGATCAAGGACGGGTTGAGTTCGTGGCAGTTCGTTGAGGCGCCGACACGAACTATCCAAAACCTTTCAGAGGCGCCGGAGATTGGGACCTTTTGCGGTGAGAGCATGTTCGGGAATCGCAAGGCGGATATTGTGGCCCGCCTTTACGACGGACGGGTGATGCCCATTGAGGCCAAGGTCTCAAACTCATCAACAAATTCTGTCAAGCGGCTGAATAACGATGCGGCGGCCAAGGCGCGGCAGTGGACGCAACAGTTCGGCACCTCCAATGTTGTTCCCGTGGCAGTCCTCGGTGGCGTATTCAAACTCCACAACCTCCGCTCAGCCCAGGACACCGACGGCCTCACAATCTTTTGGGCGCATGAACTAGCCCCGATGAGAGCGTTTATCGAGAGCACTAAGCAGTAGCCAGTGTTGCGGGCCAGATCAAGGGCGTCAAGCGGTGGTTGTGCTGCCCGAGCAGGCGTTCACTGTCAGAGACCTTCACGAGACGGAGGGTCACAATGGCAGAAGGCGCTTGCGCGGGCACTGAGCCCTCGGGCTCAGTGCCCGCGCCGACGCTGGGCTTGTTATTGTCGCAAATGTCGTCGCGGCGGGCATTCCCTGGCGCCGCGGAACTCTCCTCGGTCATGCGGAGCGCCAGTGCACTGCATGGTGCAGTGGACCTGGGTCCAAGAGAACCGGTCGGGCACTACCTCACTCTTTCGCCTGGTCTCGTGAGACTGGCCCATGTGGGCCAAGCCGGTCGTTCTGGGGGTGGGGTGCGCGGTGTTGTGACGGGATTCTCGGCGTCGTCGCGCCGCCAGATGCTCGCTACCTTAGGGACGCTCGACCTGGCCGCGATCCATGGGATTCCACTATTCGTCACGCTCACATATCCAGGAGATTGGCGGGCTGTCTGTCCGTCGGGCCGAGTAGCTAAGCAACACCTCGATCTCTTCCGGCGACGGTGGTCTCGGCGTTGGGGTCCGTTTCAGGGAGTCTGGAAGATGGAATTCCAGCCTCGATCACGACGACCCGTTAGCCAGCGTCTTGCACCTCACTTCCATTTACTCGCTGTTGTTCCGAACCTGGACCTCTCTGGAAGAGATCCAACTCCTGTGGCCCTTGCGGCGATCCGGGAATGGACCTCGAATGTGTGGTGGGACGTGGTCGGGTCGAACGACCCCCGGCACCTCCGAGCGGGTACCCAGGTCCTGGAGGCTGAAGGAGACTCCGTTGGCCGGATCGTCGGATATTTCGCGGGCTACACGGCAGGGCGTCCGAAGGAGGATCAGCACACGGCTCCAGACGACTGGCCGGGCTTGGGTCGCTACTGGGGCGTGTCTGGGATTGAGCGCATACGAGTCGACGTGCCCCTCTGTGACGCGGACTTTTTCATGCTGCGGCGCTTGCTGGCCGAGGTCATGGCGCGGAGGGCTGGAAGGAAGAGACGTCGCCTCAGGAACCCAAATGACGGCCTCTGGCTGGCGATTGATCAGGCACCTGACTTGGTGAGACGGTTGTCGGAGTGGCTCATCTCTGAACGCTCAAGGGGGTCCACGGCAGCCTTCTTGCGCCTGGCCCGAACGCCGACACGGTAGCGATGGTCGGCCGCAATGGCTGACACGAGAGTGCCAGGAGGCATTTCATGAGAGTGATTCCAGTTGATACACAGGCCCTGATCTTCATCCACCTCGGAGTGGTCGAGCCAGCCTTAGACCAGGAGGAGAAGCAACGATCGAACAAGGACGGAGTGTTGCTCTGGAAGGTGCCAATAGCAGTACTGGCGCCTGACTCACGCGCTCCCGAAGGCAGTGTTGTCACGGTTCCATCCGCCACTTTGCCGAAGCTCGACCAGGGCGTCGAGGTCAAGTTCCGGGCACTTCGCGCCCGGCAGTGGAGCATGGGGTCGTCCAGCGGATTGAGCCTAAGCGCTGATGCGGTGGAGCTTGCCCGGTCAAAGGTTGCGTGATCCGATGTCGGACAATCGGTGGCCACTAGTTAGGGCTCTCGCAACGCGCTGGCAGTGGCGATCAGCGCTGTTGCGCTGTGGTGTCGAGCCTTCATCAACTCGGATTCAGTCCATGGTGCTAAGAGGGGACGGTCAGGCTCTAACACTGAAAGTCCGCAGCATTACTCCGAGAGCTGCAGATCTCTTGGGCGAACGAGGTGTAGACCGTCTGGCCTGGGCGATTGGGCGCCGCGTCGTCGTCCTCGATCCCGATCCGTACAACCCAGACATTCATCGGCTCTTGCTTGAGACGTCGCCACTGAGTGCCGGAGACCTGCCCATGCCGGTCGTGCCCTTCGTGAACTGGTCGGGAACGATCCCGCTGGGACTACTCGGCACAACTGGCGAGCCGTTCGATCTCTCCGTGTGGAGTCGAGACCGTGGGTTCGCCTCAATGCTGGTGGCGGGTACGACGGGAGCGGGAAAGTCGAACTCGGTCAATGTAATCCTGAGCGGGGCAATCGCGGGTGGAGTCTGCGTGGTTGGTCTTGACTGTAAGGGCGGCGAGACGCTCTCATCGTGGAACCAAATGCTCGGGCACCCTCTGGTGGATCCGTTGCTCGACCCAAGTTCTGCCGAAGAGCTGCTACGTCGTCTCGTCGAGCTAATGGAGCGCCGCCATCGCTTGCCAGGCACCAACTATCCCCCTGTGCTCTTGGCTGTCGAAGAGTGGGCAAGTCTTCCCGTTAGGCCGACAAGCTTGGGAGATTTGTTGGAAAGAATCGCGGCGCAAGGTCGTAGCGCATCGGTTGGGCTGCTTGTGACCACCCAACGGCCCACCGCGAACGTGGGTGCGGTGCGAACCTCGACACGCGGGAATCTCCCCATCCGGATCGCACACTCGATGGTTGGTGATCGAGCCGCGTCGGAGAGTGTGCTGGGCATGGGGATCAGTGATGCTGCCGACCTACCAACCAATCCTCCCGGCCTGGCGATTGTCAGGGAGGGCGGTGGCGACACGAGGCAGGTCAGAGTCTTTCGGTGTCCGGGGCCGCCCTGGCCGGAGTCGCCGCGGCTGGTGACCCTGAAAGACGTTGAGGCTGGAGACGCTGCCGTGCAGCGCGATCTTCGCTTGTGGGCAGCGATTGATCGGAGGCGACGAGTCATACAGGCTGCGAACGGGCAAGAAGCAGCGGACTAGCCGTCCAGTTCGGGCCACTCGATGGTGGCTTGCCTCACGATTAGCAGTTCGTCGGCGATGGCGTGTCGGTATATGCGCTCTGTCGTGCGCTCACTTGCGTGGCCCATTGATTTCGAGACGACGCGGAGTGACCAACCCAAGCCTCCGCTCGACCTCGGGGCAAGGCTGTACGAGCCATACGCGTGACGCGTGTAGTGGTCCTTCCAGGTCCAAAGAGGAGGCACTTTGGTGTGCCCGCCGGCGAGCGCCTCGGCGTGTTCGCGGGCCATCAGCTCTATGGCGCGATCCCACATCTTGTCGGCGTTTTCTGTCCACCAGCCGTCCTTTCGAGGGGGTGCGAACAGCCAACCTTCGGTGTTGTCGTCGGCCCACGCGACAAGCTCACGAAGCCTTCCGGCAAACATCGGCCAAACGTGAGCAACTCGCTTGCGATTGTGCTTGGGCGGTGCGAGTTCGGGCTGGCCGCTTACTCCCCAGCCACCGATGCGGACGAGCTGACGATCTACGCCAATCGTGAGCCGGTCAAGATCAATTCGACTGGTGTGCGTGGCGAGCGTCTCACAGTGGCGCAGGCCGGTTGCAGTACGGAAGAGTGGCATGGCGGCGAGTTGGCGGGCGACCCCCAGGTCGAGCGGGCGAAGTCGGCTGTTGTGGATGGAAGTCTTGCCACTTTCGCGCCTGAACATCGCGTCGCTGAGTGCGGAAACCACTGCCAAGCTCGGCACGTCGTCCAGCCCTAAGCCCTCTTCCGCATCGTCTTCCAGGGTGAAGCTCTCGCTCTTCGACTGTGCGACGGCGTTGCGGCGGTTACGCGTCTTGCTCTCAACGGATCGCTCCTTGGCGTTGTCGGTGAGAGAAGTGAAGGGATTCTCCGGCAGGTAGCGTTCTTTCACGAGCCAGTCTCCGAACTTGCCAAGGGTGCCTTGGCTCGCAGAGATCGTGTTCTCTCCCTTGTAGTGGCCGTCCTTCTTCTTGGCTTGCGACAGCGCCTTGCAGAGTTGCTCAGCTCGACTTCCTGGCAGGTCCTTGAGTCTGAAGTCAGAACGGTTCGTCACGGCAAGGACATAGAGTCCGATGTCGGACTTGATCTTCCGGAATGTCCCGACGGGAAGGTCGTTCTCTAACGATTCGCGCTGCTTCTGCTCAACGAACCGGCGCGCCGCCGAAGAGAGCAATACACCGCTCAAGTCGCCGCCCGGAGTGTGGATCAGGCGATGCTCAATGAGACGCTCTCGCAGAATGGCAGCTTGAACCTCCGCCTGTTCGCGTGTGGCGAAGACCCCCGGGAGTTCTTTGCGTGTGCCGGGGTCGGTGATAACGCCGGTCGGGTAGTAGCGAACCTTGAAGATGCTTCCCTTGCGGCGCACAGCCACTGGGTCGCCATTTGGATTACGGGGTCGGGACATGTCGTGCCTCCTCAAGCAGATTCGAGATCGTGGTGATGTCGAACTCCGGAATCGAGTTCGATTCGACTGAGGGCGCGGGCTGGGCGCCAAGCTGAACGACCCAGGCAAGTACTGCAGCAGGGCACCAGCGACGCCCATGGATCCGCAGTGGCAAGGGCGGCGGGAAGTCGGGGTGGCGCTTGATCAGCTCGTCGACGGACCGGAAAACGAAGAAGTTGGCCAGATCGGTCTCGGTCCAGAGGCGATCCTGCGGGGGGCCGGAGGGGGTGTCGTTGGTAGAGTTCCGCATGGAAATGATGATGAATGGGCGGGTTTCTGGTGCACGCGGGCGCCCCTCGAATGAGACTCCGAACCACCCCCGCAGAGGTGCAGATGGGGCGATCTCGGCAGTTTGTGGGTCCATGTTCCGACCGAATTCGGCTCTGACCTGCGCTCCTGCTGGCCACTCTTGTACCTACACGATCTTCGAAGGAACGAGCGAGATCCAACGCCTCGTCATCGCGCGCGCCATCACCGGCCAGCACATCCGGTAGTCCTGCGCGGCACGCGCGCGGGGCACCGGGGTCGCCGTCGTGGGCCCGCTCGGCCGCGCCGCACACCGACACCGCGCCCGTGGGACCGGTCCGTGAAGACCGTGTGCGCCCGAAGCCAGGTGGCGGGTCCACGCGAGCCCGGGCCGTCGATGGCCGCCGTCTAATCGGGCTGGAGCAGCGCCTTGATCGGTGAACTGTGCCCGTTCATCAGGGCCGTGAAGACCGCAGCCCCCTGCTCCAGCGGGTACGTCGTGGTCCAGGAGAGGTCGAGTCGCGGGGCCAGGCGAGTGGCCGCGCCAAACTCCTCGTCGCTGTAGGCAAACGAGCCCCGGACGCACTTCTCAAAGCGAACTGCACTCGCGGCGTCGAAACCCGCGTCGGGCGTCGCCAGACCCAGCCACACGGCGGTGCCTCCCGGGATCAGGAGTTCCAGGGACGTCGCGCGCGTCGCCGCGGTGCCGACGGCGTCGAAGATGACGTCGAACTCGCCGTCGAGCGCTGACGACGCGTCGGCGCCCAGTGCCGAGGCGACGGCGCGGCGTTCCGGCGAGAGGTCGGCGCAGGAGACGGAGGCCGCACCCTCGTGACGGGCAATCTCCGTACAGGACAGCCCTATCGGGCCGCATCCGATGACGCCGACCTTCGCACCCCGCGGAGAGCCCGCCAGGGTCCAGGCGTGAATCGCGTTGGCGAGAGGCTCGATGAGGGCCGCGTGATCCCAATCGATCTCGTCGGGCAGCTGGTGAAGCGCGCCGCGGGGCACCGCGACACGCTCGGCGAAGCCGCCGGCCCGGTGGACTCCCAAGAGCGCGCGGGTGCGACAGAGCTGCGTGAGTCCCGCGCCGCACCGGTCGCATGTCGCACACGACACCAGCGGGTTCACGGCCACACGCCGGCCGTCCGACGTGTGGCCCACGAACTCGTGACCCATGATCAGCGGAGGAATCCGGAAGCCCGGTTGTGAAATGCCGTGCAGCTCGCTCCCGCAGATTCCCGCCCGGTCGACGTGGACGACGACCTCGCCGTCGCCCGCGATGACGTCGGGGACGTCCTGGATCTCGACGATTCCCGGTCCCGTGAAAACCATTGCCCTCATGTCGATCTCCATCATGGACCCGGCGCGATGTCTGGTGGCCACGCTACAGAGTCGAATGCCCGGAAGGTTCGTCGCGGGCTGATGGCGTCGGCGTGACCCGCCGGAGATCTTGATGACGATCACGGCCGTCGCGCTCGGCGCGCAAGGGGTCGGCCACCGTATCGCGGTAATGTCCGGGTTGTCGAGCCAGCGATTGCGGTCGCGCGGATGACGTCCCTTCAAGTTCCGGGAGATGCGAGTGGCCAATGTTCGCGAGTTGTCTGGGGTCCTGCCCGTCATCCAGACCCCGTTTCACGCGGATGGTCGGATCGACGAAGGGGACCTCGTCAAGGAGCTGCGGTGGGTGCTCGACCAGGGAGTCGCGGGGCTGACCACCGGCATGGTCTCGGAGGTCTTGCGACTGACCGACACCGAGCGCCGCCGGCTCACCGAAGTCGTGGTGGGCGTGGCGATCGAGCGCGGTGCCCTGAGCGTCGTCAGCTGTGGTGCGGAGAGCACGATGACGGCCGTGGCGCTCGCCCGGCACGCGGAGCACGCGGGGGCCGATGCGGCGATGGCGATTGCGCCCGTCACGGTGGCGCTCAGTGACGACGCGCTGTACGGGTACTACGCGGCCATTGCCGACGCGACCGAGTTCGGCATCGTGGTCCAAGACGCCAGTGGCTACGTCGGCCGGCCGCTCAGCATCGATGTGCAGGCGAAGCTCTTGGCGCACTACGGCCAGCGCGTGTACTTCAAGCCGGAAGCCCCGCCGATCGGGCAGCGGGTGTCACTCCTGCGTGACGCCACGCACGGGCGGGCGCGGATATTCGAAGGCACGGGCGGGATCGCTCTGGTGGACAGCTTTCGCCGGGGCATCGTCGGCACGATGCCCGGAGCGGACGTCTGCTGGGCCATCCAGAGGATGTGGGAGGCGCTGACGAGCGGCGACTGGCCGCGGGCCTACGAGATCGTCGGTCCGATCAGCTCGCTCGTCGATCTTCAGAACACGATCGACGGGTACGTCGCCGTGGAGAAGCACATCCTCCACTCCCAGGGAGTCATCTCGTCCACGCTCGCGCGCGGACCAGTCGGCTACACCCTGGATGATGAGACGCGCGCCGAGGCTGATCGACTGGTGGGGCGGCTGCGCCAGGCGATCGACTGAGGCCTCGGTGCACCTACATCCCTCTCGCCGTCATCGCGGGCCTCGGGTTCACACGTCGTGCCATGGCTCGACGCGAGACAACGCGCGCGCGTCGCGGCCTCGTGGCGTCGGCTCGAAGGCACGGATCGTGAGGTCCCCGGCGACGAGCCGGAGGCGCGTGTGAACATCCTGACCGTCTGCACGGGCAACGTCGCGCGGTCGGCGATGCTTGGCTTCATGCTCACGTCGATCGCCCGCGAGAGCGCGAGCCAGTGGAGCGTTCGATCGGCCGGCACCCACGTCATCGAGGGCTCGACCATGAGTTCGCGAACTCGCGACGCCCTCCTGTCCGTCGCCGAGCTCGGCGACCACCGCTTCAGCGCCCACCGGAGCCACCAGCTCACGCCACGCGACGTCGCGTGGGCCGACGTGGTCCTGGCCGCCGAGGCTGATCATGTCCGCTTCGTCAGAAGACTGGCGCCGCGCGAGATGGCTCGCGTCGTACAGATACGCCAGTTCGTCCTCCACGCACCGCCCGGCGAGCCCATCGGGCGCCAACTGGCCGTCGTGAGCGGACTCGAACTGGACGCGACGCTCGACGTCGCCGATCCCGCCGGTGGCGACCAAGGCGACTACGACGCGATCGCCCGTTCTCTCTGGCGTCTGGCACTCGACTTTGCGGCGTTGACGAGCGCTTGAGCCGGGGCGCAGCCGCTCGACCGGCGTCGAGTCCGCAGGTTCCCGGTACTGTCGCGGAGACGTCCAGGCCGTGGACCTCGACGTCAGACGGGAGTGGCCCATGGAGAAGCGACTGGTGACGCGCTATGCGACAAGCTCATCGGGGGCCGCCGACGAGAACCAGCGTCGTATCGAGGGTGTCTTCAGGGCGCTGGCCGCCGACCAGCCCGACAACGTCAGCTACCTCGTGCTGAGGCTGGCGGACGACTCCTTCGTTCACGTGTCCTTCCACAACCACGGCGACCATGACGTGAATCCGATCTCCTCGACGGCGGCGTTCGCGCACTTCCAACAGGACCACGCCGATCGCCGCGAGGGCGGCGTCGACCAGCAAACGGCCAGCCTGGTGGGTGCCTACATCACCGTGATCGACTGAGGCGACGACGTCGGTGCCTCACGGTGTCGGTTACACCTAGTCGCGCTGCACCGCGCGCAGGCCACCCCAGGCGAGGGTGGCCGCCCGGGCGGCCAGCCGCTCGGCCTCGGCCGGCGATGGCGCCGGCCAGCCCGCCGCCGCCTGCTGGTAGAGCCACGCCGCCGCGGCGCCTTCGGCGATCCCGACCACCCCGGCGGCGAGCTGGTGGCGGTGGTCGTCGCTGATGGAGATGTCGATGTACGGCTCGACGAACGAGACGAGACCCGCTTCTAGGTTCCTCAACTCCGCGGCCGTCTCGCCCTCGTGGGAGTGGATGAACAGGATGCGAAAGGCGTCGGTCTCGGTGACGACCATGTCGAAGTAGACGCGAAAGGCGACCTCGATCTTGGCGCGCGGGGAGGGTTCGGTCGACACCGCGGCGGACAGGGACGTGAGCAGCGTGCTGGCGGTCTGGGCGACGATCTCCCGGTAGAGGTCGGTCTTGGAGTCGAAGTACTGATAGAGGATCGGCTTGGTGAAGCCGGCCTCCTTGGCGATGTCGTCCATCGTGGTCGCCTGGAATCCGCGCTCGGCGAAGATGGCGCGCGCCACCAGCAAGAGCTGGTCACGGCGTTCGGAGTGCTGCGGTCGTTCGTCCGCGAGGGCCATCGCGACCACGTTAGCGGTCACCGGGCGGCCTCCTCGAGATTGAGGACCCGGGCGAGCGTCGCCGGCAAGTCGTCGAGGTTGAAGTGGCGTCGGGCCACCACGAGGTTACCCTCGAGCACGCTCGCGTCGGGTGCGTCGAGGAACGACGAGAACCGCGCCACGTCGTCGAGACCGAAGAACGTGAAGCCGAATGACTCGATCTCGCGCGCGACGGGGTAGCGGTGCAGCGCCAACGGACGCCGGTGCGTGACCGACTCGAGCACCGGGTTGCCGAAGCCCTCCCAGGTCGAAGACATCACCACCAGATCGGCCGCGGCGTACGCGTCGTGGACGCTTCGACCCACGGGAAGGCCGCGGCGGACGTCGACCCGCGACCGACGCAGCAGACGACCCAGCTCGTCCTCGTAGCCGTCCTCGCTCGGCCCGAGGATCCATAGCGCGGCACCCAACTCGCTCGCCAGCTCGAGCGCCGCCGCCACGTTCTTGCGGGCGATGGCGCGACTTGCCAGCAGGGCGACGCGTTGGTCGCCGAGGTCCATGGCGCGCCGTGTCGCCGCGCGCTCGCCCGCCGGCGGGTCGCAGTCGAAGGAGTTCATGATGAGCGTCGAGTCGATGCCGCGGGCCGCGAGCTCGCGCCGAGACAGCTCGTTGATCGTGACGTGGCGCCAGGTGGGGGCGGCGCGCGGCCCCTCGAGGTGGGACAGTTGAGCGCGCTGCCAGGCCAGGTCGTGGTGGTGGAACAGCGCGCGCCGGCCCTCCAGAACGTCGTAGAGTCCGTCGCGCGCGGCAGGGTTGAGCGGCAGCGACGCCAGGTTCTCCACGATCACGAGGTCGCATCCGTCAATCGCCTCACGCAGCTCGTCGCGGCGCGGCGCCGACGCCGCGTCCATCGCGAGGCCGTCCACGATGACGTCGGCGCGTCCCGTGCCGGCGATCGTCCTCACTTCGTGGCCCAGGGTGGCGAGCGCGCCGCACCACTTGGCGGCCTCGATCGCGACGCCGTCGGAGCCGCCGAGGCGAAAACTCACGACGCCGACTCGGGCCATCAGTCAACGCTACGGGCCGTGGGTGCGCTTTTCGACCGGTAGTAGGCTCGTCGGACGTGGTCGGCCCTGGCGGCGGCCCGTTCGTCGGAGGACCCCTTGGCCCAGCGTGCGCTGATCACCGGTGTGACCGGCCAGGACGGGTCCTACCTGGCCGAGTTCCTCCTGGGCGAGGGATATGAGGTCATCGGGGTGATGCGCCGTAGCTCCACCGTGAACATGGAGCGCATCGGCCACCTCCAGGACCGCCTGACGCTCGTCTCGGGCGACCTGATGGACGAGATCTCGCTCATCAACATCCTGCGCGATCACCGGCCCCACGAGGTCTACAACCTGGCGGCGCAGAGCTTCGTCCAGGCGTCGTGGACGCAGCCGGTGCTGACGGGCGAGACGACGGCCCTGGGCGTGACGCGCCTGCTCGACGCGATTCGCATCGTCGACCCGGAGATCCGCTTCTACCAGGCGAGCTCGTCGGAGATGTTCGGCAAGGTGCGCACGGTTCCCCAGAACGAGTCGACGCCGTTCTACCCGCGCAGTCCCTACGGCGTCGCCAAGGTCTACGGCCACTGGATCACCGTCAACTACCGCGAGAGCTACGGGTTGCACGCCACCTCGGGGATCCTGTTCAATCACGAGTCGCCACGTCGCGGCCTGGAGTTCGTGACGCGCAAGGTCACCCACGCCGTGGCGCGCATCAAGCACGGCCAGGACACCGAGGTACGGATCGGAAACCTGGACGCCCAGCGCGACTGGGGGTACGCGGCGGACTACGTGCGCGCGATGTGGGCGATGCTCCAGCGCGACCAGCCCGACGACTACGTGATCGCCACCGGCGTCACGCACACCGTGCGCGAGCTGTGCGAGGTGGCCTTCGCGGCGGCGGGGCTGCGCTACGAGGACCACGTGGTCGTCGATCCCGCCTTCCTGCGGCCGGCCGAGGTCGATCTGCTCGTCGGCGACGCCGCCAAGGCGCGCGCGGTCCTGGACTGGAAGTGCGAGGTGGACTTCCACGGCCTCGTGGAGATGATGGTCGCGGCGGACCTCCAAGCGCTCGCGCGCTGAGGCGACGTGGACACCGGAGCGTCACCCGCGGTCACCCTGCGCGACGCCGTCGCCCTGCTCAACGACTACCCCCTGTTGAGCGGGGTCACCCTCGACATTGACGCCGCCACGCTGACCGTCGTCACGGGGGCCAACGGCGCGGGCAAGACGAGCCTGCTGATGATGCTCGCCGGTCTCGTGCGCCTCAGCCGCGGCGCAGGCGTCGTCGCGGGCGTCGACCTCGCGACGGGCGACCTGCGAGAGCTGCGACGCCGGGTCGGCTGGCTCGGCCACGAGGGCTCCTTCTACGACGATCTCACCGCGCGCGAGAACCTGACCTTCGCCGCGCGGGCGCTCGAGCGGCCCCTCGACCTGGTCGACCCGGCGCTCGAGCGAGTGGGACTGGCGAGCCGCGCCGACTCGACGGCGCGGCGCCTGAGCGCGGGCCAGCGCCGGCGCCTGGGTCTCGCCTGGCTGATCGTGCGCCGCCCCGTGCTCTGGCTCCTCGACGAGCCGTACGCGTCGCTCGACGACGAGGGCCGCGGATTCTTCGACAACCTCATCGGTGACGTCGTCGACGCCGGCGCGACCGTCGTGGTAAGCGCGCACGACCCGCTTCGGGCCGCGCGCCTGCGCCCGCGCACCGTGGTGCTGGCCGGAGGGCGCCTCGCGGGGGAGCCGACGTGATCCGCACCGCGCTGCTGGTTGCGGGCAAGGATCTGCGCGTCGAGGCCCGCAGCCGGGTCCTGCTCTGGCAGGTCGTGCCCTTCGGCGTGATGGCGCTGCTGCTCAGCGGACTGGCCCTCGGGCCCCAGCGCGCCGGTCGCTCGGACGCCGCGCCCGGGCTGTTCTACCTCGTCGTCGTCCTGGTCGCCCTGCTGATGATCAACCGCAGCCAGGGCATCGAGCGCGCCCCCGGCACGCGCGCGTCGATCGCCACGCTGGGTCTGGACCCTGCGGGGATCTACCTCGGCAAGGTGCTGGCCCTCGCCGTCGAGCTCTGGCTCAGCGCGGTGGTGCTGCTCGCCGGCGCCGTGCTGTTCTTGCACACGGCCCTTCACGGCACGCTCCTCGCCCTGCCCAGCGTGATCGAGACCCTCGCGGCCCTGGCCGCCGCGGGGACGCTCTACGGGGCCCTGAGCGCGGGCGCGGCCACGGCGACCCTCCTGCCGCTCGTGGCCCTGCCGGCCTTCGCGCCGCTGCTCATCGCGGGGGAGCGCTCCTTCGTCGCGGCCCTGCACGGCGGGGCGCTCTGGGAGTGGTGGGTGATCGTGACCGTGGCGCTCGTCGCCTACCTCGGGGTCGGCATTCTCCTTTACGGTGTCTTGGAGGATTCGTGATGAAAGCTCTCGTCGACCGCTTGCTGGGGCCCGTCACGCTCGTGGCGCTGGCGGTGACGGTCTGGCTCGGGCTGTGGGTCACGCCGCCGGACGTGCATCAGGGGAACCTCGCGCGCCTCGTCTACGTCCACCCGGCCCTCGCGTGGGTGGCGCTGTACCTCTCGTTCGGCACGGCGACGATCGCCAGCGCGCTGTACCTGTGGCCGCGCACCCGTTCAGAGGTGCTGGACCGCGTCGCCCACTGCGCCATGGAGGTCAGCGTCGTCTTCATCGCCCTGACGTTGATCACGGGCTCGATCTGGGGTCGGCCCACCTGGGGGGTGTGGTGGGCGTGGGACGCGCGGCTCACCTCCACCGCGGTGCTGGGACTGCTCGCGCTCGGCTACCTCGCACTTCGCCGGGCCACCGACGACGCCCACGTGCGCGCGCGCCGCGGCGCGGTGTACGTGCTCCTCGCGGCGATCAACGTGCCCATCGTGCACTTCTCGGTGCTGTGGTGGAAGACCCTGCACCAGAACGCGACCGTCTTCACGGCGGACCGGCACCTGCTCATTCACGGGATCATGGCCTGGACGCTGCTGGTGAGCTTCGTGGCCTTCTCCCTGGCCTTCGCGTGGCTGCTGCGCGCGCGCTACCGCCTCGAGGCCTCCCGCGGGGCGGTCGCCGACGCGGTGGTCGAGCGCGCGCTCGACGAGCGCCGTCGCGAGGGGGTCGTCTGATGGGCTACGTCGACGCGGGGTACGCGTTCGCCCTCGGGGGGCTGGCGCTCTACGCGCTCTCCATCTGGTGGCGAGGTCGCCGTGACCCGCGCTGAGGAGATCTCCGACCTCGCGCCGGTCGCCGCACCCGCGCGGCGCCTGCGCCACCGGCGCCGCGTGATCGCGGTGTGCGTCGTGCTCGGGGTGTGCGCCGCGGTCCTGCTGAGCCAGGGTCTGTTGGGCTCGCTCAACTACTTCGAGACCGTCGACCAGGCCCTGGCCCACCGCGCGTCGCTGGGAACCCGGGTCTTCCGCCTCGAGGGCGTGGTCAAGCCCCACACCATCGAGCGCATGGGTGGCGGCGCCGCGTTCGTCCTGACGGGATCGGGCGACCATCAGGTGCGCGTCGAGAGTCGCGGGACGCCGCCCCAGCTCTTCCAGCCGGACATCCCGGTCGTCGTCGTCGGCCACTTCTCCTCGGCGACGTCCGGGCTCTTCCTCGGCACTCAGATCCTGGTCAAGCACACGTCGACGTACATCGCCCAGCACCCGCGCCGGGTCCGGGCGCCGAACGGAACGAGCCGGTGACGCTGACCTGGCTCGGGCGCGCCGCGCTCTACCTCGCCCTGGCGGGCGCGCTGGGCGGCGTGGTCAACGCGCTCGTGGCGCTGCGCACGCGACGCCGCGCCCACGCGATGGGCTGGGCGCTCGTCGCGCTCGGCGGCGTCGTCGCGGCGGTCGGCGTCATGCAGTACGCGCTGATCACCCACGACTTCTCGCTGGCCTACGTGGCGGAGAACAACGCGACGTTCACGCCGCTGCTCTACTCGATCACCGGCATGTGGTCGGCCCTCGAGGGCTCGCTCCTGCTGTGGGCGTTGTTGCTGGCCGGCGCGACGCTCGGCGTCGTCGCCTACTACCGTCGCCGCGCCGACGACGAGGTCGTCACCTGGGCGACCGGCGTGCTCTTCGCCATCGGCGCCTTCTTCACCTTTCTCATGGTCGGCCCGGCCGACCCCTTCATCGCCAGCGTCGGTCGCGTGGCCCAGGGCGCCGGACCCAACGCGCTGCTCCAGGACAACCCCCTCGTGGCGATGCACCCGCCCCTGCTCTACGCCGGCTTCGTGGGCTTCAGCGTGCCGTTCGCCTTCGCCATCGCCATGCTGATCACCGGCCGGGTCCAGGAGCGCTGGCCGCTCGAGCAGCGCCGATGGACGGTGCTGGCCTGGGGGGCCCTCTCGGTGGGCATCGTGATGGGCGCCTGGTGGAGCTACCAGGTGCTGGGCTGGGGGGGCTTCTGGGGCTGGGACCCGGTGGAGAACGCGGCGCTGCTGCCCTGGCTGACGGCGACCGCCTACGTGCACTCGGTGATCGTCCAGGACCGTCGGGGCCTGTTTCGCGTGTGGAACCTCTCGCTCGCCGTCGTCACCTTCTCGCTCACGATCCTGGGGACGTTCTTCACGCGTTCGGGGGTCCTGCAGAGCGTGCACGCGTTCTCTTCGAGCACGCTCGGTCCCCTCCTCATCGGCTTCTTCCTCGTGGCCCTGGGTGGCGGGATCGGGCTCATCGCCTGGCGCGGCGACCGACTGCGCGCCGCGGTCGGCGTCGACCGCGCCCTGTCGCGCGAGGGCCTCTTCGTGGCCAACAACGTCCTGTTCGTGGGCTTCGCGGTGGTGGTGCTCCTCGGCACCGTCTTCCCCCTGCTCTACGAAGCCGTCAACGGCGGCCAGGTCAGCGTGGGCACGCCCTACTTCGCGACGGTGGCGGCGCCGGTGGGCGTCGTGGCGCTCGGCCTCATGGCCCTGGCGCCCCTGGTGAGCTGGCGCAGCGGCGACGTCGCCCTCCTGTGGCGGCGCATCCGGGTCAGCGCGTGGGCGGCGCTCGGCGTCGTCGCGCTGCTGCTGGTCCTCGGCGTGCGCCGGTGGTCGGTGCTGGTCGCGTGCTTCCTCGCCACGGCGGCGGCCGGGGCGGCGCTGCGCACCCTGCGCACGGTCTTCGTGGCGGCCGCCCGGCGTGGCTCGTGGCGCCAGGGTCTGCGCGCGCCCTCCACCGGCGGCATGGTCGTGCACCTGGGCGTCGTGATCCTGGCGCTCGGCGTCGTGTGCTCGACGGCCTACGCGTCGCGCACCGAGGTGACCCTGGCGACCGGCCAGCGCACGGTCGTCGACGGCCAGTACCTGTCGTTCCATGGGTTCAAGGCGGTCAAGACCCGCCTCGAGAGCGCGACCGAGGTGCTGGTCACGGTCGACGGCCGCGCGCTGACCCCGGCGATCACCACCTTCAACGGTCGTAGCGGCCAGACGGTCGGCACGCCGGCCATCGACTCGAACCTCGAGCGCGACGTCTACGTGACCTTCGACGACGTGGGCGGCACCGGCGCGACCTCGGGCGCCCAGGTGCGCAACGGCCTGCCCGGCGGGTCGGTTGTGCTGGGCGTCACCGTCGAGCCGCTGCTGTCGTGGCTGTGGATCGGGGGACTGGTGATCGGCCTGGGCGCCGCCGCCGCCTTCGTGCGCCGCCGTCACGCCGACGAGGAGACGCCGTGAGACGCTCCGTGCGCGCCGCCTCGCTGGCCGGACTGGCGCTCGTCGTCGCGGCCTCGCTGTTCCTCGCCACGCGCCACCCGGTGGGCGACGTCGCGAGCGCGCCGAGCCCGCTGCTCGGGCGGCGGGCGCCGGCGATCAGCGCCGGCGAGCTCGGCGGCGGGCACTTCGACCTGGCGGGCGAGCGTGGCCGGGTGGTCGTGGTGAACTTCTGGGCGTCGTGGTGCGCGCCGTGCGTGGCCGAGGCGGCAGAACTGTCGACATTCGCCTGGCGCGAGCGCCACTCACGTGTCACCCTGGTCGGCGTGGTGTTCAACGACTCGCTCGGCGCGGCGGCGGCCTTCGCGCGCCACTACGGATCCCTCTACCCCTCGATCGTCGACCCCGGCGGGGGGATCGCGAACCGCTACGGCGTCATCTCGCCGCCGACGACCTTCGTGATCGACCGACGGGGCCGGGTGGCGGCGACGCTGCTCGGCCCGGTCAGCGCGGCCCAGCTCGCGCGCGTGGTGAGCGCGATCTCGTGAGGCTGCTCGGCTCGTTCCGACTGTGGGCGCTGGCCCTCGTGGTCGTCGCCGTGATGGTCGTCGTCAGCACCCCGCGCGAGTCGGCGGCGGCGGCGCGCATCGCGCACCTCGAATCGCTCGTGCGCTGCCCGAGCTGTGACGACCTGTCGGTGGCCCAGAGCAACGCGACCACGGCGGTCGCGGTGCGCCACGAGATCGTGCACCGCGTCGGCCTCGGCGACTCCGACACCGCGATCCTCACGTCGCTGGAGGCGACCTACGGGACGTCGGTGCTGCTCAGCCCGCCGACCTCGGGCCTGGGGGCGCTCCTGTGGGCGGTGCCGGCGGCGCTGGTGGCGCTGGCGGGCCTGGTGGCCCTGCGCCTGGCGAGGCGCCGATGAGCCCGGACGCCCAGCAGTGGCGCGACGAGATCGCCCTGCGCGAGGCGTCGCTGGCCGACGCGCGCCGCGAGGTCGTCGCCGGGGAGCTCTCGGGCGAGCAGTTCGCCGAGATCGAGCAGCGTGAGACGCGTGCGCTGGCGCGCGCCCGGGCCGCCCTCGAGGCCTTCTCGATCGGCGCCCCGGAGCCGTCGTCGCTGCCGGCGACGCGCCGGCGCCGTCGCAGCCTGTTGATCGTCGCCTTCGTCGCCTTCGTCGTGGCGCTGGTGATCCTGCTCCTGGCCACGTTGGCGATCCGCCAGCCCGGCACCTCGGGCACCGGTTCGGTGAACCTCAACCGGTCCCAGCAAGAGGCGCAGCTGCTCACCGAGGCCGAGGCCGACACGGCCAACGGGAACGACACGGCGGCCCTCGCGGCGTACCAGGAGGTGCTCGCCCTCGACGCGACGAACGTGACGGCCCTGACCGAGGCGGGCTGGCTCGACTTCTCGGCGGGCAGCGCGGCCAGCAACAACGCGCTCGTCACTCTCGGGGTGTCCGACCTGCACCGGGCCATCGGGCTGGCGCCGGGCGAGGCCGCCCCGCGCCTCTACTACGCGATCGCCGCCGCGTCGACCCCGGGCAACCACGCCCTCGCCGTGCGCGAGTTCCGGGTTTTCCTCACCCTGCACCCCGCGCCGGCCCAGCTGGCCATCGCCGCGCCCTATCTGCACCAGCTCGGCCTGAGCGCCAAGTAGCGGCGCGTCACAGCGCGGCGGTACCCTGATCGGCGTGGCCGAAGTCCTCTTGTTCCATCACGCGCAGGGCCTGACCAGCGGGTGCCTCGCCTTCGCCGGGCGGCTCGCCGGCGCCGGCCACGTCGTGCACACGCCCGACCTGTACGACGGGCACACCTTCGCCGACATCACCAGCGGTGTCGGCTACGCCCGCGAGGTCGGCTTCGACACCATCCTCGAGCGCGGCCGCCGCGCCGCGCAGGACCTGTCGCCCGGCCTCGTCTACGGGGGGTTCTCGCTCGGGGTCCTGCCGGCCCAGGCGCTGGCCCAGACGCGGCCCGGAGCCAAGGGCGCGCTGCTCTTTCACGGGTGCTTCCCGGCGTCGGAGTTCGGCGCGCCGTGGCCGGCGGGGGTCGGACTCGAGGTCCACGCCATGGCCGACGACGAGTGGTTCGCCGAGGACGCCGGGGCCGCCCGCGAGCTCGTCGCCGCGGTGCCCGGCGCGCAGCTCTTCCTCTACCCCGGCTCGGGGCACCTCTTCACCGACGACAGCCTCGGCGACTACGACGAGGCCGCCACGGCCCTGGTGACCGAGCGCGTGCTCGGCTTCCTCGAACGCGTCGGCTAGGCGCGCTGGCCAACGCGCCTAGCCACCCAGGCCCACGATGAGGGCACCGGTGGCCGCGGCGAGCAGCAGCGCGCTCACCACGCCGCGGCGCGCGACGAAGAGCCACACGCCGACGCCGCCGAGGACCGCGACCTGCCAGGGGTGGGTGAGCGCGAGGCCGAGCGGGATCGACGACCCGGCGATGGCCCCGAGGGCGCACGGACCGGCCCCGGCCAGGAACGACCCGGCGCGCTCACTGTCGCGAACGACGTGGAACCTGCGCGCGCCACCCAGGACGAACAGGAACGACGGCGCGAAGGCGACCGCCGCGGCGAGCAACGCGCCCGACAGGCCGGCCGCGGCGTAGCCGACGGCGGCGACGGTGAGGACCACGGGCCCGGGGGTCACCTGGCCCAGGGCCACCGCGGTGAGGAAGCGCGCCCCGGTCATCCAGTGGTAGGTCGTCACCACGTCGTGCTGCATCAGGGGCACGATGACGAAGCCCCCGCCGTAGGAGAGGGCGCCGACCTTGAGCGACACCCAGGCCAGCGCGCCCAGACCGGCGACGCTCACCTTGGCCGCGACGCCCAGCACGGCCCCGTGGACCGACGCCGTCGGCCGGGCGCGCACGGCGAGCTCGACGCCGCCGCACACCAGGATCACGACGACGAGGTAGGTCCCGGCCAGCGCCGCGGTCGCGGCCCCGACCCCGGCGTAGATCACCCATCGCGCGCGGGCCCCTCGCTGGGCGCCCGCGCGGCGCCGGCTCGAGCCCATGAGGCCGCCGGCCGCGCGCAGGGCCACCGCGGGGGTCCCGGCGCCGGCGCCCGCCGCGGCGCCGAGCACCGCCACGGGCGCGCCGTGGGCGAAGACCACGGCGGCCAGGGCGATGATGACGACGAGCCCGGGCGAGATGAAGCACAGCCCTCCCACGATCGCGCCCCACGCGCCGCGCACGCGCCACGCGCAGAAGATCGCCAGCTGGGTCGAGGCCGGACCGGGCAGCAGGTTGGTCGCGGCGATCGCGTCTTCGAACTCGTGCTCGTCGATCCAGGCGCGCTGCACGACGCACAGGCGCCGCAGCAGCGCGATGTGCGCCGGGGGACCGCCGAAGCCGATGACGCCCAGGCGGGTCCACTGGGCGGCGACCGTCGCCAGTGACGCGCGCGACGAGGCGGACTCGTCACTCACCGTGGCCGTGCGTCTAGGCCGTGACCCGGCAGGCGTCGTCGCCCAGGGCTCGTGACGTGAGGGTGACGACCGTGCGCTCCGCGCCGAGGCCTTCTAACAGCCCCGAGATCAGCCCGTGGTCGAGCGCGCACAGGACCGGCTGGTGCGTGCCCACGGCGCCGAAGGGGCAGTTCTCCGAGACCACCGACGAGGTGGTCTCGCTCACCTCGAGGCGCGCGGCGAAGCCGTGGGCGGTGAGCAGACCGGCGATCGAGGTCATCGCCTCGCGGACCGTGCGCGTCGAGTCTGCGGGGGCGACGCCGGCGCCCAGCGCGCGGCCGTAGTCGACGCCGACCTCGTGGGCCAGGGCCTCGGAGGCCTCGGGGCCGAGGCGCTCGAGCGCGGTCTCGAGCAGCGCGACCAGCAGGGCGTCGCGGCGCACCGCCCCGTCGACCACCAGGGACTCGTCGACGACGCGGTATCCCTTGGCCGGACGGCCGACGGTCGTCTTGTGGACGTTGTCGAACGTGACGTAGCCGCCCTCGGTCAGGCGCTCGAGGTGGTGGCGCACGACGTTGGCGTGCACGTCGCAGTGCTGGGCCAGCTCGGTGGCGGTGGCGCCGGGGTGCTCGCGCAGGTAGAAGAAGATCTTGCGCCGGGTGTTGTCGCCAAAGGAGTGGGCGAGGCTGGTAACCGTCGCGGTGAACCGCTCCGCGTCGAGAGGCGTGTTCGACACGTTGAAAAGTCTACGGCCGCGGCGCCCGCAAGCGCCGATAGCCTCGGAGAGCCCCCAAAGGAGTCCCGTGACCGAATCCCTGCGCGACGTCATCGACGCCGTCGTCGAGCCCCAAGTGGGCCGACCGATCGGCGAACTCGGGTTCGTGGGCGCCCTCGACGAGGACGCCGGCGCCGTCGAGCTCGTCCTGCCGGTCGTCGAGTGGCCCCATCGGGCCGCCCTGGAGGCCGAGATCACCCGCCTGGCGCCCGGGCTCGCGATTCGCGTGCGCGCGATGGACGAGGCCGAGCGTCTGGCGCTGCGCAACCACCTGCGCGCCGAGATGACCGCCGAGCCGGGTCCGGGCGAGCACGCCGGGGCCGCGCCGCGGTTCTTGGCCCGGTCCTCGAAGACACGGGTGCTGGGCATCTCGTCGGGCAAGGGCGGCGTCGGCAAGTCCTCGGTCACGGTCAACCTCGCGGTGGCCCTGGCCAGCGCCGGGCACCGCGTCGGCCTGCTCGACGCCGACGTGTACGGCTTCTCGATCCCCAAGATGATGGGCGCGTCCACCGACCCGGTCGTGCTGGGCGACCTCGTGATCCCCACGCTGGTCAACGGCGTGCGCTGCGTCTCGATGGGCTACTTCGTGCCCGACGAACAGCCGGTCATCTGGCGCGGCCCGATGCTGCACAAGGCGATCGAGCAGCTGGTCACCGAGGCGTGGTGGGACGAGCCCGACTTCCTGCTCATCGACATGCCCCCGGGCACCGGCGACGTCGCGCTCACGCTGTCCGAAGTCGTGCCGCGCGTCGAGATGTACGTCGTGACGACGCCCCAGCCCGCCGCCCAACGCGTGGCCCAGCGCTCGGCGTACGCCGCGCGCAAGCTGAAGCTCTCGGTGCGCGGCGTCATCGAGAACATGAGCTGGTTCACGGGCGACGACGGCGTGCGCTACGAGATCTTCGGCGCCGGCGGCGGGGCCCAGCTGGCCCGCGAGCTCGGCGTCGCGCTCCTCGCCCAGATCCCCCTCGATCCGTTCCTGCGCGAAGGCGGCGACACCGGACGGCCCCTCGTGGTGAGCCACCCGGACGCCGCCGCGTCCCGGGTCTTCGCCGAGCTCGCGGCGAGCGTCGTGGCCCAGGGCCCGTCGCGCGTCTACCGCCAGGAGCTCACGGTCCGCTAGCGCTCGGCGCGACCGTACACTCGTGCGGGAGGTCTCCATGACCGTGGTGCCCGACATCGTCGAGTTCTTGCGCCGGTACCCGCCCTTCGCCGAACTCGACCCCCACTGCGTTGACGCGCTGGCCGAGGCGGTCGAGGTCGAGTTCTTCGCCGCGGGCGCCACGATCTTCTCCCAGGGGGCCCAGCCCGTGGAGTTCCTGCGCGTCGTGCGCACCGGCGCGGTCGAGGTCGTCCACGACGGCCGGGTCCTGGACGTCATGGGACCGGGCGAGATGTTCGGGCACGCCTCGATGCTCTCGGGCCTGCCGACCGGCTTCGCGGCGCGCGCGGCCGAGGACACCCTCACCTATCGCATCCCCGAGCCCATCGCCACCCAGGAGCTGGCGGGCCCGCGCGGGCTGCGCCAGGTGACGCGACTGCTCCTCGAGGACCGCCATCACCTTCGTTCCGGGCCGGACGCCGACGCGCGGGCCGACCAGCTGCGCCAGCCGGTCGGCGCGGCCCTGCGCGGCGCCCCGGTCATCTGCGCGCCGACGACGACGCTGCGCGAGGCCGCGCGCCTCATGACCGACGCGGGCGCCACGGCCCTCGTGGTCGACCTGGGGTCTCACCTGGGCATCGTGACCGATTCGGATCTTCGCGCGCGCGTCGTCGCCGGGGGAGTCAGCTCCGATGAGCCGGTCTCGGCGGTGATGACCGCGCCCGCCTACACGGTCGCCAGCGACCGGCCCGGCAGCGAGGTCCTGCTCGACATGCTGGACCGCGGAGTGCGTCACTTCCCGGTGACCGCGCCGACCGGACGCGTCATCGGGGTGATCGAGGACCACGACCTCGTGGCGGCCGAGGGCCGCTCGTCGTTCTACCTGCGCCGGGCCGTCGCCGGGGCGGGCAACGCCGACGAGCTGCGCGAAGCGGCCGCGGCGCTGCGCTCGACGGTGGCGTCGCTGACTCGCGGCGGGATGCCGGCGCTCGACGTCATGTCGGTGTTCTCGGTGGTCTCGGACGCGTTGACCCGGCGCGCCATCGACCTCACGATCGCCGAGATGGGCGACGCGCCGGCGCGCTTCGCCTGGCTGTCGCTGGGCAGCCAGGCGCGCCGCGAGGCCCTGCCCAGCTCGGACCTGGACAGCGCCATTGTCTGGATGGATGGCGACGGTGGCGCCGACGAGATCCGCGGGTACCTCGGGACGCTGGCGTCCAGGGTCACCGACACGATGGTGGCGTGCGGCTTCGCGCCCGACGTGCACCGGGTCAACGCCGCCGACCCCCTCTTCGTGCGGTCGTTGGACTCCTGGCGCGACGAGGCCCGGCTGGTCATCGACGATCCGACCCGCGAGAAGGCGCTGGTCATCGTCTCGGTCCTGGTCGACAGCCGCTCGATCTGGGGAGTCGAGGGCGAGCCGCTGATCGCCGAGTTCTTCCAGCGCGCCCCGACCCGGCCGGTCCTCCTGCGACTGCTGGCGCGCTTCGCCCTGGCCCAGCGCGCGCCCGCCGGGTTCACCCGGGGCCTCGTCGTCGACGCGGCGGGCGAGAGCCGCGCGCGCCTCGACCTGAAGCAGAGCGTGATCGTGCCGATCGTGGACCTGGCGCGCTGGGCGGGTCTGTCCGCGGGCGTGACGAGCGCCTCGACGACGGCGCGCCTCGGCGCCGCGAGAGACGCGGGGATCTTGAGCCTGGACGACGCGCGCAGCCTCCAGGACGCGTTCGAGCTGGCCAGCCAGCTGCGCCTCGATCACCAGGTGTCCCAGATCGAGACCGCCGCGGCCCTCGACGACGTGATCGACCCCGCGACGCTCAGCCCCCTGGTTCGCGGCTACCTCAAGGAGGCCTTCCGGGCCGTCACCTCGGTCCAGGGTCGCCTCGCGAACGACATCGCCTGGTCGGGGTGATGCGCCTCGCGCGGCGCCGAAGGTCCGCCGTCACGCCGGCGGCGTCCGCGTACGCGCGCGCGACGCTCGACCGCGGGCGCACGCCGTGGCGTCTCGCCAGCTTCTGCGTGGTCGACCTCGAGCTCAGCGGGCTCGATCCCAAGAGCGACGAGGTCATCTCCTTCGCCGCGGTCCCCGTCGACGGGGGGCGCGTCGTGGTCGGGGGCTCGGTGAGCGGTCTGATCCGCCCGACCCGGCCGATCGTCGAGCCCTCGGTCCTCGTCCACGGGCTGCGCACGGCCGACCTCGACGACGCGCCCGAACTCGACGAGGCCGTCCAGCCGCTGCTCGAGGTCATGACCGGTCGGATACTGGTCGCCCACGAGGCCTGGGTCGAGCGCGCCTTCCTCTCGCGCGCCCTCGCGCGCCAGGGCGTGCGATTCCGTGGGCCGGTCATCGACACGTTCCAGGTCGCGCGGGTCCTCGCGGGGTTGTCCGGACGCCGCGAGACGCCGCGCGCCCTGACCGACCTGGTGTCGTCGCTGGGACTGCCGTCGCACCGGCCCCACGTCGCCCTCGGCGACGCGCTCACCACCGCGCAGCTCTTCGTCGCCCTGGCGACGATGTTGGACGCGACCACGCGCGAGACCGTCGCCTCGCTGGCCGGCGCGCGCCGGCGCGCCTCGTTCGAGGTGCGCTGACCTTCCGACGCGTCGACGTCGTCGTCTAGCGTCGGGGCGACATCGGAGGCGACATGGAACTCACGGGCAAGACCGCCGTCATCACGGGCGGGGCGAGCGGGATCGGATTGGCCACGGCACGGCGGTTCGCGGCGGCGGGGGTGAACCTGGTGCTCGGCGACATCGAGGAGGGACCCCTGGCCGAGGCGGTCGAGGGCATCGAAGCCCAGGGCGCGCGGGTCGTCGGGCAACGCTGCGACGTGGGTGACGAGGACGACGTCATCGCGCTGCGCGAGACGGCGCTGGCGAGGTTCGGGGCGGTGCACGTCGTGTTCAACAACGCGGGCGTCGGAGGCGGGCCGGTCATCGGCACACCCAAGCCGGTGTGGGACTGGGTCATGCGCGTCAACGTCGATGGCGTGGTGAACGGCATCAACGCCTTCGTGCCCCATTTCCTCGAGCAGGACGAGGGCCACGTCGTCAACACCGCGTCCCTCGCGGGCCTGGGCGGCGTCCCCTACACCGGCGTCTACTGCGCGTCGAAGTTCGCCGTCGTGGGGCTGTCGGAGTCGCTCTTCCACGAGCTCGCCCTGACGGGCAAGAACGTGCACGTGTCGGTGCTGTGCCCGGGGTTCGTGCGCACGCGCATCCACGAGTCGATGCGCAACCTGCCCGAGGACCTCAAGGGATACGGCGACGACCCGTCGATCACGGCGCTGCACGCCATCTCGGCGCAGGTCGTGAACGCCGGGATAGACCCGGACGAGGTGGGTCGCGCCGTCGCCGAGGCGGTCAGCGAGGACCGCTTCTGGATCCTGCCGCACCTGCGCTCGGCGCTCGGCACGACCAAACGTCGCCTCGAGTGGATGCGCGGCGGCCCCCCGATGCAGATCGACCTCGAGGCCGCGACGAAGCCCTAGCGATCGATGCCCGTGGGCAGGCGCTCCACGGGCCAGTCGAGCAGCTCGACGGCGCTGCGGCAGGCGAAGCGGTCGGTCATGCCGGCCACGTAGCCCACGGCCGCGTGCACCGCGGCCGCCTCGTCCGCGGGCATACCCTCGGCGGCCACGTCGGGAATGAGCAGGGGATTCGCCGCGTAGAACGTGACCAGCGCGCGCAGCAGCGCCACGACGTCGGCCGCCTGCTCCTGGGAGGGTCCGCGCATGTAGATGGCGCGGTAGTTGAACGCGCGGAACTCGGCCAGCGCCTCGGCGTGCGCGGCGTCCATCCCGATGACGCCCGTCGAGCGCACCGTGGCGACGACGGCGTTGATGAAAGCACCCAACTGGTGTCCGCGGCGCTCACCGCAGCGCTCGCGCACCAGTCGCGGCAGGTCGTCGGCGCCGACGATCCCCGCGGCCACGGCGTCCTCGAAGTCGTGGCAGACGTACGCCACGCGATCGGCCCAGCTGACGACCTCGCCCTCGGGGGTCGCCGGCGCGGGTCGGGCCCACGAGTGGTTGGCGATCCCGTCGAGCGTCTCGGCGCAGAGGTTGAGCGGGGCCAGCGACACCGCGGCGCCCCACAGGGCGTGGTCGAACCCGCCCTCGACGAAGGGGTCGAGGGCCTCCTCGCTGGCGTGGCCACCCGGGCCGTGGCCGCAGTCGTGGCCCAGCGCGATGGCGTCGGTGAGGTCGACGTTGAGCCCGGTGGCGCGCGCGATCCCGGTGGCGACCTGGGCGACCTCCAGGGCGTGGGTGAGGCGGGTGCGCATGTGGTCCTCGGGGAAGATGAAGACCTGGGTCTTGCCAGCCAGTCGACGGAAGGCCGACGAGTGCAGGATCCGGTCGCGGTCGCGCTCGAAGCAGGTCCGGAACTGGTCGGGCTCCTCGTCACGGGCGCGGCGCCCCGCGCCGTGCGCCCTGGTCGCCCCCGCGGCCAGGTGCGCGTCGAGGAGCGCCTCGCGCTCGACCCGCGTGCCCGCCACGCCCGAGGCACCGGGGCCGACGACGACGACCGAGGCGCGCGAGTCGCGGTGGGCGACCGTGACGTCGTCGGCCCCGCCGTCGTAGCCCTCCATGGTCGCGGCCCAGCGCCGGCTGCGTTCCGAGGCCGTGGGGGTCACGATTTCCATTGTGCTCCAGAGTCATAGCATGGGCCCAGAGGAACAGGAAACGTCATGAACATTCGCATCGGAATCGTCCAGTCGATGAAGGAGCTCGATGTCGAGCTGGCCGACGACGCGGACCTTGACCAGGTCACCACGGACGTCGAGACGGCGCTGGGCGGCGACACCGTGCTGTGGCTGACCGACAAGCGCGGGCGGCGCGTCGGGGTGCCCGCGTCCCGGGTGGCGTTCGTCGAGTTCGCGAGCCCCGCGGGGGATCGGGTCGTCGGCTTCGGCGCGTCGTAGCCGCACCCGTGCTCGACTACCACCTTCACCTCTGGCCCCACGACGAGTCGTCGGTCTGGTACCGGCTGGACCAGATCGCCGCCTACTGCGCCGCCGCGGCCGACGAGGGCGTCAGCGAGCTCGCCCTGACCGAGCACGCCAACCGCTTCCGCGACGTGCTCGACCTCTACGGGAAGTTCTGGGAGCGCAGCCCGCACGAGCCGACCAGCGCGGCGATCGCCGACTACTTCGAGTTCACGTCGCGCAACTCGCTCGAGGAGTACGTGACCCTGGCCCAGCTGGCCCAGGACGAGGGATTGCCGGTCAAGATCGGGCTCGAGGTCGATTACGTGCGCGACCGCATGGACGTGGTCAGCGCGTACTACGCGCAGTACCCCTTCGACGTGCTGATCGGCTCGGTCCATTGGCTCGGGACCTGGACCTTCGACGACATCGACGACCCGGTCCAGATGCACGAGTGGACCGTTCGCGACGTCGACCAGGCGTGGGCCGACTACACGGTGGCCTTCGAGGAACTGGCCGCCGCCGACGCCGTCGACGTGCTGGCGCACCCGGACCTGATCAAGGTCGCCGGGAACTGGGCGAGCCACCCCGAGGAGTTCTGGGAGCTGATGGCGCACGCCGCCGCGACGGCTGACGTCTCGATCGAGTGCTCCTCGGCCGGCTGGGTGAAGCCGGTCGCCGAGCAGTATCCCTCGGGGGGGATGATCGAACGTCTGGTGTCGCGCGGGGTGACCTTCACCACCGCCAGCGACGCCCACGAGCTCGCGCGGGTCGCCGAGCGCGTCACCGACCTCGCGGACCTGCTCGAAGCCCGCGGGGTCAGCGAGCTCGCCTCGTACACGCGCCGGCGTCGCTCGATGGTGCCGCTGAGGACCCCCTAGTGGCCACGCTCGCCGAGCTGGCGACGCTGCACACCGACCTCTCCGACGCGGCCGTCGACCACCTGCTCGGGCTGACGGCGTCGTGGTCGCTGCTCGCCGACCTCTCCTTTTCCGACATGCTCCTCATGGCCCCGATCGTCGGCCCGGTCGGCCACGAGGAGCTCCTGGTCGTGCTGGGCCAGGTGCGCCCCAACAATCGCGCGACCGCGCTGATCGACGACCTGATGGGGTCGGTGCACGACGCCGCGGCGTGGCCCCTCGTGCACCGCACGCTCGCGGGCGGCGCCCGCGAGGTGGGCGAGGGGCGCGTCGAGGGCGTCGCCGACCCGCTGGCGCTGTGGTGCGTGCCGGTGGGCTTCGACGGTCGGGTGGTCGCGGTGATGGTGCGATTGCAGGGCTCGCTCAGCGGCCCGGCGTCACTGTACGAGCAGGCGTACCTGTCGATCTTCGAGCGGCTGTGCGACATGGTCGGTGACGGGACCTTCCCCTTCCGTGAGGACGGCGTGGCCGGGCCCGGCGTGCCGCGCGTGGGCGACGGCATCATCCTCATCGACGGCGCGGGCCGGGTGGAGTTCGCCACCCCCAACGCGACCAACGCCCTGCACCGCCTCGGCGTGTACTCGACGACCGAAGGGCGCACCCTGAGCGAGCTCGGGCTGCGCGTGCGGGTTCTGGAGCGCTCGCTGGAGTTCGCGCTGCCGGCCATGGAGGAGATCGACGTCGGCCACGACGTGGCCATCCTCTTTCACTGCGTGCCGTTGCTGGCGCGCGGCGAGGTGACCGGCGTCGTGGTGCTCCTGCGCGACGTGTCGGACCTGCGCCAGCTCAACCGGGTCGTGCTCAACAAGGAGGCGGCGGTTCGCGAGGTCCACCATCGCGTGAAGAACAACCTCCAGACCATCTCGTCGCTGCTGCGCCTCCAGGCGCGGCGCAGCGAGGAGGAGGAGACGCGCGTCGCGCTGCTCGAGGCCGAGCGCCGGGTCCGCTCGATCGCCGTCGTCCACGAGGTCCTGTCGCGCGAACCCGGCGAGGAGGTCCTCTTCGACGAGATCGTGCGATCGCTGGTCCTGATGGTCGAGGACACTGTCTTGGCCACGCACCCGGTGGAGATCGTCGTCAACGGCGAGCTCGGCGTCCTCTCCACCGACCTGGCCACGCCGCTGGCCGTGGCGCTGGCCGAGCTGCTGACCAATGCGGTGGAGCACGCCTTCGTCGACTTCGGGGAGGAGAGCGGCGATCAGGTGGGCGTCGTGACCCTCAACCTCTCGCACGGGGGCTTCGAGGCGGTGGCCGAGATCCGCGACAACGGGCGCGGCCTGGGCGAGGCCTTCTCACTGGACGTGCCGACCAGCCTCGGTCTTTCGATCGTGCGCGACCTCATCCGCGCCCAGCTGCACGGTTCCATCGAGATGAGCAGCGTGAGCGATGCTGAAGGCGGCGGCACATTCGTGCGCGTCACCGTGCCGACGGGCGCTCGCCCCTAGTGCGACGCCTGGCGACGTCGCGCGGCGAGCCACTGCTTGCGCAGCTTGCGCCGCTCGTCCTCGGTCGTGCCGCCCCACACGCCGGACTCCTGATTGGTCGCCAGCGCGAACTCCAGGCAGGCCTTTTGCGCGTCGCAGTTGATGCAGACCCGCTTGGCGGATTCGATCTGGTCGGTCGCCATCCCGGTCGTCCCGATCGGGAAGAACAGGTCGGGCTCGGTGTCGCGGCAGGCCGCCTGGGCGCGCCAGTCGGCGTCATCCCACGCGTGGGTGCGGTTCCAAATCAAAGACACGGCGAAATCCTTCTATGTCGTTTCGCCGCGATCGCCGGGGGGGCTGAAGCGGCTACCCGGTGATTTTACCTGATTTTTCGGGTAATTTCAAGGGTTACAGCCCGGTATCAGGCTTTATCGGCTGACAGACTCGTGGCGATGACGCTGATCTTCGCCCACCGGGGCCTGCACACGAGCGAGCGCGAGAACACGCTGGAGGCATTTCGGGCCGCCGTGGCCCTGGGCGTCGACGGGGTCGAGCTCGACGTGCGCCGCAGCGCCGACGGCGAGCTCGTCGTCCACCACGACCCCGGCGTCGCCGGGCGCGCGCTGAGCTCCACCACCGTGGCCGACCTGCCTCGCTACATCCCCACCCTGGCCCAGGCGCTCGGTGCCTGTGCCGGGCTGGGCGTCAACGTGGAGATCAAGAACATCCAGCACCCCACCGAATCGTCCTACGACGCCACGGGAGAGTTCGCCCGCCAGGTCGTCGATCAACTGTCGCAGCTGGGCTGGGCGGGATCGGTCGTCGTGTCGTGCTTCGACCTGGCGACCTGCCGGGCCGTGCGTGAGGCTGACCCCTCGCTGCTCGTGGGCTGGCTCCTGCTGCCGGGCACCGACGTCGTCGCCCGGGTGGCCGCCGCGCGCGACGACGGGTTCCACGCCGTCCACCCCTACTTCCGATCGGTGGACCGAGCGGCCGTGGAGGCCGCCCACGCGCTGGGCCTCGCCGTCAACGTGTGGACGGTGAACCGGACCGACGACATCGCCGCGATGCTCGGGCTCGGGGTCGACTACCTCACGTCGGACGACCCGGCGACGGCCCTCGCCCTCGTCGGTCGCCCTTCGGAGGGTCGTTGGCCGATGGCCTAGATTGTGCCCATGCACGTCGTCGTCTGCGCCAAGCAGATCCCCGATCCCGCGGCGCCCCAGTCACTGGACGCCGACCACGCGCTCAACCGGTCCGGCAAGCAGATCCTGGACGAGGCCGACACCTACGGCGTGGAGATGGCCCTGCAACTCGTGGACCGCGCCGGCGGGGGCGAGGTGACGCTGGTCTCGATGTGTTCGGCGGCCGACGTGGCGGGGCTGCGCAACGGCCTGGCGATGGGGGCGGCGCGCGCCGTGGTCGTGAGCGACGACTCCCTGCGCGGCTCCGACGCCCTGGGCACCGCGAAGGTCCTCGCCGCGGCGATCACCCGGCTCAACCCCGACCTGGTGCTGGCGGCGACCGAGTCCTCCGACGGCTACACCGGCACCACGCCGGTCCAGGTGGCCGAGCTGCTGGGCATGCCCTCGATCACCTTCGCCAAGGCGGTGCGTGTCGAGGGCGCGACGGTGACCGTCGAGCGCCAGACGGAGGCCGGCTACGACGAGGTCAGCGCGCCGCTGCCCTGCGTGGTGACGGTGACCGCCGGCGTCGTCGAGCCGCGCTACGCCTCCTTCAAGGGGATCATGGCCGCGAAGTCCAAGCCGGTCGAGGTCCTCAGCGTGGCCGACCTCGGCCTCGAGGGACAGGTCGGCTGGTCGGGCGCGCGCCAGGAGATCATCTCGGTCGTGGCCGCCGAGTCGCGCGCCGCGGGCGAGAAGCACGTCGACGAGGGCGACGGGGCCCAGCGCATCGTCGAGTTCCTCGACTCGGTCAAGGTCCTCTAGGAGCAACATGGCACTCACATCGATCTGGGTCGTCGCCGAACCGGGCGAGGGATCGCTGACCTCGACGTCGCTCGAGCTGCTGAGCGCCGCGCGCTCGCTGAGCGATGACGTGTCCGCCCTCACCTGGGGCGAGGCCGGCGCGTCCCACGCGGCCCAGGCCGGCGAGTTCGGCGCGGCCACCCTGTTTGACGTGGGCTCGATCGGCAGCGCCCTGCCCGGCGCGCCGGTCGCCGCGGCCCTGGCCGCGCTCGTGGGCGAGCGCGGGGCTCCCGACGCGATCCTCATCCCCTCGAGCTACGACGGGCGCGACGTCGCGGCGCGGCTCTCGGCGCGACTCGACCGGCCCGTGCTCACCAACGTCACGGGGCTGCGCGACGAGGGCGGCGTGGTGACCGAGCACCCCGTCTTCGGCGGCACGCAGACGGTCAGCGCACGATTCAGCTCGACGGGTCCCGGTATCGTGCTCGTGCGCGCGAAGTCCTTCGCGGCCGAGCCAGCGGGCGGAGGCCCCGCGGCCGTCGTGGCCGCGCCCGCGCGCGACGTCGGCCCGTCGGGGTCGGCGGTCATCGTGGCAAGCCACGTCGAGGCGCGCACCGGGCCGAAGCTCGAGGACGCGGCGATCGTGGTCTCGGGCGGGCGCGGACTCGGCGAGGCGGCGCGCTACGCGCTGGTCGAGGAGGTCGCCGCGCTGCTGCACGGCGCCGCCGGGGCCAGCCGAGCGATCGTCGACGCCGGGTGGGTGCCGTACTCGCACCAGGTGGGCCAGACCGGCAAGACCGTCAAGCCGACCGTCTACCTGGCCTTTGGCATCTCGGGCGCGACCCAGCACATGGTCGGCATGAAGGGCTCGAAGAACATCGTGGCGGTCAACAAGGACCCGGAGGCCCCGATCTTCCAGATCGCCGACCTGGGCATCGTGGGCGATGTGCAGAAGGTCCTGCCGGCCCTGATCGAGGCGCTCAAAGCGCGCGCTTGACCTCCCGGCGCCGCGCCACCGGCTTTCCTTAGGCTGGGGGACCGTGACGCCCAGCCCCTCGTCGTCGTGGCCCGCCCGGCGCTGGTGGACCCTCGGGGTCATCTGCGTGGCGCAGCTCATGGTCGCCCTGGACGCCACCGTGATCAACATCGCGTTACCCTGGGCCCAGCGCGACCTGCGCTTCTCCAACGGCGACCGCCAGTGGCTCCTCACCGCCTACGCCTTGGCCTTCGGGTCGCTGCTCCTGATCGGCGGGCGCCTGAGCGACCTGTGGGGTCGTCGACCGGCGCTGCTCGTCGGACTCGTCGGCTTCGCGGGGGCCAGCGTACTCGGCGGCTCGGCGCAGAGCTTTCGCGCGCTGGTGATCGCCCGCGCGCTCCAGGGTGTCTTCGCCGCCCTGGTCGCCCCGGCGGCGCTGGCGGTCCTCACGACGACCTTCCAGGACCCCAAGGAGCGGGCCAACTCCTTCTCGCTGTTCGGAGCGGTCAGCGGATCGGGCTTCGCCGTGGGCCTCATCCTCGGCGGGGCGCTGACCCAGTGGTCGTCGTGGCGGTGGTGCCTCTACGCCAACGTCGTGATCTGCGTGGTGGCGGCGCTGGGTGTCCTGGCCTTCGTCGACTCGTCGCGCGGCGAGCGCCGCACCTCGCTGGACGTCGTGGGCACCTTCGTGGGCAGTGCGGGCCTCTTCTTCGTGGTCTACGGCTTCGGCCACGCCGTCACGTCAAGCTGGGCGGACGAGTCGACGTGGGGGAGCCTCTTCGCGGGCGTCGCCCTGCTGGGCGTCTTCGTGGCGGGCCAGCGCCGCTCGCCGCACCCGCTGGTCCCCCTGCGACTCCTGCTCCAGCGCACCCGCGGCGGGTCCCTGCTGGCGCTCTTCGTCACGAGCCTGGGCGTGCTCTCGCTCTCGCTCTTCCTCGCCTACTACTTCCAGAACACGCTGGATTACACGCCGCTGCGCACCGGGATCTACTTCTTGCCGCTGTTGGTCGCGATGGCGGTGTCGACGGTGCTCGCGAGCGCGCGGCTCCTCGCGCGCGTCGGACCGCGGCCCCTGGTGCCGGTCGGGTTGATCCTCGCAATGCTGGGCATGATCCTGTTCACCAAGTTGACCCCGCAGGCCGACTACTTCGGCACGGTGCTGCCGGGGCTCGTCGTGACGGGGCTCGGGCTCGGGCTCATCCTGGCCCCCGCGACGGCCAGCGCGACGGCGGGCATCGATCGCGGGGACGCCGGCGCCGCGGCCGCGCTCGTCAACACCACCCAGCAGGTCGGCGCCTCGGTGGGCACCGCCCTGCTCAACACCATCGCGGTGACCGTGTACACCCGTTACCTGCTCGCCCCCCACGGCACGCACGAGTGGAGCGTGCTGACCGCGGCCACCCTCCACGGGTACGCCGTGGCCTTCTGGTGGGCCGCGGGCTTCTTCGGCGTGGGTGCCGTGGCCACGTTCTTCCTGCTCGAATCAGGCGTGCCGGAGCTCGAGGGCGACCTCGTGCCGATGCTCTAGGGCCAGGTTCAGACGACGCGGAAGAGCGCGAATCCGTCGTAGCCCTTGGCCCCGACGGTCTGGATCACGGTGCCCTCGACGCGCGGGTCCGTCGAGGCGAGCTCGAGCATCGCCCGGGTCGCGCGGACCCGCCCGTCGGGGCTGTCCTCGTCGGCGAGCGCGCCGGATCGCACCACGTTGTCGACGACGATCAGCGTGCCGGCGTGCGAGAGGCGCAGCGCGCTCGCGAAGTACGCCGGGTTGCTCTCCTTGTCGGCGTCGATGAAGATCAGGTCGAACGCCTCGGCGCCGCTGTCGATCAGGCGGCTGAGCGAGTCCTTCGCGCTGCCCACCCTCACCTCGACCAGGCCGTCGAGGCCGGCGTAGGCGAGATTCGCGCGCGCCACCGTGGCGTGCGCCTCCTCGAGCTCGAGGGTGATCATGACGCCGTCCTCGGGCAGGCAGCGCGCCAGCCAGATCGCGCTGTAGCCGCCGAGCGTGCCGACCTCCAGGATCCGCGTGGCCGCCACGGCCCGGGCCAGCGTCTGGAGGAGCCGACCCTGCGTGGCGGTCACCTCGATGGCGGGCAGACCTCCCGCCGCGCTGGCCGAGCGCGCGTGCGCGAGCGCGTCGTCGTCATCGAACAGCACGGACTCGACGTACTCGTCGACGCGGGTCCACGTGGCTTCACTCATGGGCGGTCCTTTGCTGGTTGTGAGGATCGACTACTGCTGACGTGCAACGTACCCGCTGGGACGCGGCGCGGCCGCATCAGACCAACGGCCACGGATACGGCGGCCAGTCGCGGTCCTCGTCGGGCGTGGGGTACTCGCTCGAGGCCACCAGCGCCCGCGCCCGCGCCCGCGCGCTCGACACCTCGTGGGGGCTCAGCCAGGCGTTCAGCCCGGCGCCGTCGCCCCGCGCGAAGGCGTCGAGACGACCCAGCAGGGGGGCGGAGACCTCGAGGCCGGCGTACTCCCAGACGACGGTACGCAGCTTGTCCTCCTCGTGGAAGCACAGGCCGTTGTCGATCGCCCAGCAGCGAGAGTCGTCGAAGAGCACGTGACCGGACTTGCGGTCCGCGTTGTTGGCCACGACGTCGAAGGCGGCCAGGCCGGCGAACCAGTCGGCGAACTCCGGGCGGCCCCGCAAGGTGAAGTAGTGGTCCTCGCCGTTGTCGCCGACCCACCACTGCAGTGAGCCGGGGCCGACCGGGAGGTCGTCGCGGCCCACCGTGGTTGGCACCAGGTCGGTGCCCAGCGCGACGTCGAGCTCGTAGGCGGCGACCTCGCGGCGCCACAGGCCGTCCGGGAAGTCCCACAGCGGTCGCTCGCCGACCTCGGACTTGTAGCAGGCGTGCGCGGTGGCGCCCTCCAGGGTGACCGCGACGAAGAGGGCCTGGTTGGACGATGCGACGACGCGGCCGAGGACCTCGACGCGACCCTCGCTCAGCAGGCGACGTTCATCCTCGCGGTCCACGTCTAACGGAGGGGGGGACGGTGGCCGTTGGTGCGCGGGCAGTCGTGGCCCTGGGGATCGAGGGGGCCCCCGCAGAGGGGGCACAGGGGCCGGCCGGCCTCGACGAGCCGCGTGACGGCGATCGCCAGCGCGCCCGCCCACTCCGCGCTCAGCGTGAGGTCGAGCGTGTCGTCCTCGTCGACCGAGGCGATCGAGACCACGACCGTGTGGTCGGTCTCGTTGAGGGCCACGGTGATGTCGCCGGCGACGAAGTCGGCCTCGTACTCGGGCTCGAGCGCGAGGTCCACCGGCAGGTGGTCCGGGCGTCCCAGGCTGTCGAGCACGCGGGCGATCCATTCGACGAGCGCCACGAGCTGGAGCTTCTCGCACTTGACGATGACGAGTCGGCGGCCCTGGCGCGCCTGGAGCAGGAACAGGCGCTGGCCGACCTCGCCCAGCGCGCCGACCATGACCCGGTCCGGATCGTCGAAGAGGTAGTTCACGACGGCCCCAACTCCGAGAGCGACCCCGTGGAGTTCACGCAGAGCACGATCGGCGCGGAGTCGGTGAGGGCGAAGGCGCTGACCGACGCGGTCGACACCACGGTGCGCTGGAACAGGTCGAGCGGCACGCCCAGGGCGCGCGTGACCGCCGCCTTGATCGGGTCGGCGTGGCTGACCATGACGATCGTGCGGTTGCGGTGCTTGCCCGCCAGTCGTTCCAGCGTGCTCCAGACGCGGTGCGCCATCTCGTCGAAGGACTCGCCCTCGGGGAAGCGGAAGGTGCTCGGGCTGCTCTGGACCGCCCGCCACTCCGCGCGCCGGCGCAGGTACGCCAGCCGCTTGCCGGTCCAGGCGCCGAAGTCGCATTCGAGAAGTCCCCGGTCGGCGACCGCGCGCAGGCGCAGGGCCTTGGCGATTGGCGCCGCGGTCTCGCGGGCGCGCTCGAGAGGCGAGGTGTAGAGGGCGCTCGGTCGCGTGGCGAGCTCACCCAGGCGCGCCGCGACACCGTCGGCCTGTTCGCGGCCGCGCTCCGAGAGGTGCAGGCCGGACGCGCGGCCCGGCAGCACCAGGCCCGTCGTCGTGGTGGCGCCGTGGCGGACCAGGAGAATCGTTGTGAAGGTCGGGGACGCCGCCACGAATCGACTCTACCGGCGACCTAGTTCGAGGCCAGTGGGAGCCGTCGCGGGCCGGGCACCGCGTCCTCGGGCCAGCGCCGGCGCGACACGCGCGCCAGCTTGTGCAGCAGGGCCACCGCGCCCGGGTCGTCGTCGCCGGGTCGCGTCTCGATGACCCCGTGCTCGACGAGGGCGCCCATGAGCTCGCGTCCCTTGTCGGTGCGCACGATCACGAGGGTCCAGTCGCCGAAGGCCCCGATGCCGCCCGTCGAGATGTCGGCGTGCTCGGCGGCGAAGTCCGGGCACAGCGTGCAGCCCTCGCGGGTGTAGGCGTGGGCTTCCTTCAACGGCACCTCGAGGTAACCGCCGTCCCGGGTCCACAGCTGGAAGACGCCCTTGATGTTCATCTTGACGATGTCGGCGCGTCGCAGGCCGTACTTCGCCTCGAAGAGCTCTTCGAAGATCGCGTCGTCGAAGGTCTTGGAGCACAGCAGCCCGATGGTCAGGCACAGGCGTCGCGCGATCTTGCCCGACTTGCGCACCTGCATGACGCCCGGGGCCGACGCCATGCAACCCATGCCCACGACCGCGATCCGCTCCGCGCCGCCCTCGACCGCCTCGTGGTAGGCCAGCAGGTTCGCCGAGTAGGTGTAGCGCGACTTCGCCGTCTCGAGCACGTCGGCGCGCGTGCGCGCGACGCGCGGCACGGCGCGCCACGTCGAGCCGTCGCCCTCGAGCCCGCTGACCAGGGCGGCGTCCACGACGTTGTTCTCGAGCGCGTAGGCGAGCAGTGCGGTCACGAATCCGCCGTCCTGGCCGTTCTCGATGAACTCGGGGTCGCTCGCGCGCGCCAGCACGACGTCGCCCACGCCGTAGACCTCGTCCGCGGTGCGCTCGCGCGCGAACAGGTGGGTGTCGACCTCGCCCTCCCAATTGCGGAAGCGCGGACAGGCCCGGGTGCAGATCGTGCAGCCCTTCTGGCCGTGGGTGCAGTCCTCGCGGCCGCCGTCCTCGTCGACGTGCCAGGGCTTGTAGGCGCCCGCCTCGGTCTCGTACTTCAAGACGTCGTAGGGGCAGGCCACGACGCACGCCGCGCACCCGGTGCACAGGCCCGAGGTGACGACCTCGCTGAACAGCTCGCGCCACTGGGGCTTGTCGACCACGGGTCAACCCTACCGAGACCACCCGGCTCGGTCACCGGGCGGTACGCTGCGCCCCGTGCCCGAAGCCCTCGAGATCGAGTCCTATCGCGTGCTGGCCGATCGGGTCGTCGGGTCGCGCATCACGCGCGGCTTCGCGGACGCCTACGTCGCCAAGAAGCTGGCGTCGGCGTCGTCGTGGGCGCGCGCCGTGCGAGGGCTCCAGGTCACGGGCACCGCCCGGCGCGGCAAGCTTCTCATCCTCGAGACCGACGGCGTGTCGCTCGGGGTGCGATTCGGCATGACCGGGGTGCTGCTGCTTGACGACGTGGCCGGCATCGACGGGCTCTTCTACGGCCCCCACGCCTATCGCGCGGAGTGGATCCGCGGCGGCCTCGACTTCGACGACGGGCGTCGCCTCCTGCTCCACGACCCCCGGCGCCTGGCGCGGTTCGAGGTCGACCCCGACCTCGGCGAGCTCGGCCCGGACGTGCTGGGACTCACGCGCGCCCAGTTCGACGCGGCGCTGGCGGTGACGCGCGGCGAGGGTCCCGCGGTCAAGGCCCGCCTGCTCGATCAGTCATCGATCGCGGGCGTCGGCAACCTGCTCGCCGACGAGATGCTCTTTCGCGCCGGGATCGACCCGCGCACCCCGCTGGGGCGCCTCGACGCCCGCCAGCGCGCCGCGCTGTACCGGGCCTTCGGCCAGACGATGCGCACGCTGGGCCGGCGCGGCGGCTCGCACACCGGTGACCACATGGAGGCCCGCTTCCCCGGAGGTCTCTGCCCGCGCGACGGCGCCCCGATGCTCTCGGCGACCATCGGGGGACGCACCACCTACTGGTGCAGCCTGCACCAGCGCTAGGGGGGACGGACCCGCCTCGCCGATGGGTCAGAATGGACCGATGCAATCCTTCGTCTCGCACTACGGCTATCTAGGCCTGTTCATCGCGTCGGTCCTGTCGTCGGCGTGCATCCCGGTGCCCTCGGAGATCTTCTACGGCTTCGCCGGGGCGTTGTGCACGACGGCCCTGACGGGCCACGCCAAGTTCTCGATCTGGGCGGTCATCGTCGTGGGCACCATCGGGTCGCTGGTTGGCGCGGTCATCGCCTACGAGGTCGGACGCAGCGCCGGGCGCACCATCGTGGACCGCTGGGGCAAGTGGATCCTGCTCACCCACAAGGACCTCGACACCGGCGAGCGATGGTTCGCGAAGTACGGAGCGGTCTCGGTGCTGTTCGGTCGCGTGATCCCCGTCGTGCGCAGCTTCATCTCGGTGCCGGCGGGCATGGCGGAGATGAAGCGGGGTCCCTTCGCCATCCTCACCACCATCGGATCAGCCGCGTGGGTCGCGCTGCTGGCCGGGCTGGGGTACGCGGCCGGATCGAACTGGAAGCATGTGAGCCACGACTTCCACGTGGCCCAGTGGCCGATCGTCGCGGTGATCGTCGTGCTGCTGGCGTGGGGGCTGTGGCATCGGGTGCGCTCGGTGCGCGGCGAGCACGCCGCCTAGACCGCGAGCGCGGCGCGCACCCGGGCGGCGTGCCCGTCGGCGCGCACGCCGTACCAGGCGTGCTCGATCCTCCCGGTCGCCCCGATGACGAAGGTCGAGCGGATGACCCCGGTCACGCGCTTGCCGTAGAGCATCTTCTCGCCCCACGCGCCGTACCTCTCCATCACCCGTCGCGTCGGGTCGCTCAGCAGGTCGAATCCCAATCCGTACTTCGCCGCGAAGGAGCGGTGCGAGGTCGCGTCGTCGGGCGAGATGCCGAGCACGGCGACGCCGAGCCCGCGGAAGGCTCCGAGCTCGTCGTTGAACTGGCACGCCTCCTTCGTGCAGCCGGGCGTGTCGTCTTCGGGATAGAAGTACACGATGACGCGCTCGCCCGCGAACCGGGACAGGGAGACCTTTTCGCCGAGTTGATTGAGAAGTGTGAAAGACGGGGCCTTGGAACCAACGGCTAATCGCGTCATGATCCTCCTTGGTGGGGGTGGGTCCTGGCGCCTAGACTAGGGACAGCTCGAGACATGAGCGTGGGCCCCACACGAACGAACGGTTTCGGGTCCGACCGAGAAACGACCGTAGTTTCGTGAGTACACAAGCCCTAGGTTCCGTGACGTCGCCGGACACCTACGCCACCACCAAGACCTTCGCCGACCTGGGCGTACGCGACGAGTTGTGCGCCGAATTGGCCCGCCAGGGCATCACCACCGCCTTTCCCATCCAGGCCATGACCATCCAGGACGCCCTCGACGGGCGCGACGTCTGCGGCAAGGCCAAGACCGGTTCGGGCAAGACCCTGGGATTCGGCCTGCCGATGCTCCAGCGCCTCGCCCAGACTCCCGCCGCCGCCGCGGGTGACCGGCCGGCGCGGCCGCGCGGCCTGGTCCTCGTGCCCACGCGCGAGCTCGCCGTCCAGGTTCACGACGTCCTCAAGCCGCTCGGCGCGGCCCTGGGTATGCGCGTCAACGCCGTCTACGGCGGGGCCGACATCGAGCGCCAGGTGCGCTCACTGCAGAAGGGCAGTGACCTGGTGATCGCGACGCCCGGGCGACTCATCGACCTCGGTGACCGCGGCGAGGTCAGCGTGGCCGACCTCGATGTGCTCGTCCTGGACGAGGCGGACCGCATGGCCGACATGGGATTCATGCCCCAGGTCGAGTGGGTCCTGCGCCGTCTCGCCGACAAGCCCCACCAGACCCTCCTCTTCTCGGCGACCCTGGACGGGGCGATCGACCGGCTGGTCAAGCGCTACCTCACCGACCCGGTGTTCCACGAGGTGGCGAGTGGCACCCAGACCGTCTCGGCGATGGTCCACCACTTCCTCAACGTTCACCAGATGGACCGGGTCAAGGTCGCCGCGGCGATCACGCGGTCCTTCGACAAGACACTGATCTTCTGCCGCACGAAGCGCGGCGCCGACCGCCTGGTCGAGCAGCTCCAGAAGGAGGGCGTGCGCGCCGCGGCGATTCACGGCGACCTGCGCCAGAGTCAGCGCGAGAAGGCGCTGGCCGACTTCATGAGCGACCGTCTGCCCGTCCTGGTGGCCACCGACGTGGCCGCGCGGGGACTGCACATCGACGCCGTGGACTGCGTGATGCACTTCGATCCGCCCGAGGACCAGAAGGCCTACCTGCACCGCTCCGGGCGCACGGCGCGCGCCGGGTCGACCGGCGTCGTCGTGTCGCTGCTCTTGTGGAACCAGATCGTCGAGGCCGGGGTGATCATGCGACGCCTCGAGATCAAGCGCCCGGTGGTCGAGGTGTTCTCCAACGACCCACGCCTAGGCCAGCTGACGACCTGGGAGCCGACAGAGGAGGACTCCGTCCTGTGAGCAAGAAGGCCAAGAAGAGCCGCAAGAGCAAGAGGTCCTCACTGCCGGTCTTCAAGCACGACGGCTCGATCACGCGGGCCCTGGTCGTCGTCGCCCACCCCGACGACGTCGATTTCGGCTCGGCGGGGACGGTGGCCTACCTGACGAAGAAGGACGTCGCGGTCGCCTACTGCCTCGTCACGTCGGGCGACGCCGGCGGCGACGGCTCGACCCACACGCGCGAGGAGCGCACGGCCATGCGCGAGAACGAGCAGCGCGCCGCGGCGGCCGAGGTCGGCGTCACCGAGCTGACGTTCCTGCGCTGGCCCGACGGCCAGGTTGAGCCCACGCTCCTGCTGCGTCGCGAGATCGCCCGGTGCATCCGCTCCTTCCGGCCCGACCTCGTCATCACCCAGAGCCCCGAGCGCAACTACGAGCGGATCTTCGCGAGCCACCCCGACCACCTCTCAACCGGTGAGGCGACGTTGCGGGCCGTTTATCCCGATGCGCGCAACCCCCACGCCTTCCCCGAGCTGCTGCGCGAGGGCTTTGAGCCCCACACGGTCACCAAGGTCTGGCTCGCCGGCGTCTCGCCCACGATGGTCGTGGACATCACCAAGACCTTCGACCGCAAGATCGCCGCGCTGCGCCGTCACGAGAGCCAGGTCGGGCACCGCGACGACTTGGGCAAGTTCGTGCGCCAGTGGTCGCGGCGCACGGCCAAGGCCGCCGGCATGGGCAAGGCGCGCCTCGCGGAAGGCTTCCGGGTCATCACCACGGCCTGAGCTCGCGCGCAGCGCGTCGTAGGGTTGGCCCATGGGCCACGGCTCCAAGCACCAGCCCGCGCGCGTCAAGGTGGGCCAGAGGGTCCCGGCCCGCGGCCTCGGCCAACTCCTCCTCGGCCTCTCGCGCGAGAACCTGGGCGGCGAGGTGCTGGCCGGGGTCACGCTGCTGGCCATCGCCATCCCCGAGCAGTTGGCGACCTCCCAGCTCGCCGGCGTCCCCGCGTTCACCGCGCTGATCGCCTTCGTCGCGGCGGGGACGGCCTTCCTCGTCCTCGGTTCGAACCCGATCATGTCGGTGGGCGCCGACTCGACGATCGCCCCGCTCTTCGCCGTGGCCCTGTTACGCCTCGCGGCCCCCGCCTCGGCGCCCTACCTCTCGCTGCTGGCCGCGACGGCGGTCGTCACCGGCGTGATGGTCGCGGTCGTGGGGCTGCTGCGCCTCGGGTGGCTGGCCGACTTCCTCTCGGTACCCATCGTCGGGGGCTTCATGGCGGGCATCGGCGTGATCATCGTCGTCCACCAGCTGCCTCGGGTGTTCGGCGTGCCCTCGGGCGGCGAGTCGGTCGCCTCGCGGCTCAACTGGCTGATCCACCACCTCTCGCACCCGAGCGGGTGGTCGATCGCCCTGGCCGTGGGCACGCTGGCGGTGATGGTGGTGGGCGAGCGGGTGAACCCGCGCTGGCCGACGGCGCTGGCGGCGGTCCTGGGCGCGACGTTCCTGTCGGTGGGACTCTCGCTCACCAACCACGGCGTGCTGGTGCTCGGCTCGGTCAGTGCCGGGCTGCCCCAATGGCGCCTGCACTGGCTCTCGGCTCACGCGTGGGGCGTCGTGGTCACGACGTCGCTGACACTGCTGGTCGTGATCATCAGCCAGAGCGCCGCCACGGCCCGCTCGTCGGCCGACGAGATCGGCGCGGCCGACAACCTCGACCGCGACTTCATCGGCGTGGGCGTGGCCAACGTGGTGGCCGGCCTCGCCGGGGCCTTCCCGGTCAACGCCAGTCCCGCCCGCACGACCGTCGTGGGACTGGCCGGGGGGCGCACGAAGATGGTCGGCCTGGTGGCGGTGGTGGGCGCGGTGGCGTTCTCCCCGCTGGCCACCTACGCGCGCGACATCCCCCTGGCGGTGCTGGCCGGCGTCCTGATCTTCGTCGCCGCCCGCCTGATCAAGATCCCCCAACTGGTCAATGTCCTGCGCATCAGCCGGGTCGAGTTCGCCCTGGCGATGGTCAGCTGCCTGGGCGTCATCGTGCTCGGCGTGGAGATCGGACTGGCGGTGGCCGTGGGCCTGGCCATCCTGGACCGCACCTGGCGCTCGGCGCGGCCGCGCATGCTCGTGCTGGGCCGGCGCAAGGGCACGACCAGTTGGGAACCACTGGACATGAAGTCCGTCGTCCCGGTCGACCACCTTCTCGTCGTGCTCTTCGACGAGCCGCTGTACTTCGCCAACGCCGGTGTCTTCCGACGCGAGATCCACGACCTGCTCGCGAAGAATCCCGACGCCACCCACGTGATCATCGACGCCGTGGCGATGGCCGACTGCGACTACACCGGCCTCGTGACCCTGGCCCAGGTCGTGCGGGACCTCGCCCACGACGACATCGGCGTGCTCGTGGCGCGCGCCAACGACACGGTGCACCACGAGATCACCCACTTCGGCGACGAGGCGCTCGCGCGCGTGCACTTCCACGACAGCGTGGACACCGCAGCGTCCCACGCGGTCAAGAAGGACTAGGCGGCCAGCTGGCGCAGCACGTAGTTGAGCACGCCGCCGTGGCGGTAGTACTCGGCCTCGGTGGGCGTGTCGATGCGCAGGCGCGCCTCGAAGCTCGTCGCGCCACCGTCGTCGCGCGTCGCGGTGACGCTCACGCGGGGCACCGTCTCGCCCCGGTTGAGCGCGTCCAGGCCGTGGATCGCGTACGTCTCAGTGCCGTCGAGCCCCAGGGCGGCGGCGGACTCGCCGCTCAGGAACTCGAGGGGCAGCACGCCCATGCCCACCAGGTTGGACCGGTGGATACGCTCGAAGCTCTCGGCGAGCACCGCGCGAACCCCGAGGAGCTTCACGCCCTTGGCGGCCCAGTCGCGGCTCGAGCCGCTGCCGTACTCCTTGCCGCCGAGAACGATCAGCGCCACGCCCTCGGCGCCGTAGGCCATCGCCGCGTCGAAGATCGACATCTCGGTGCCCTCGGGCAGCTTGAGCGTGACGCCGCCCTCGGTGCCCGGGGCGAGCTGGTTGCGCAGGCGCACGTTGGCCAGGGTGCCGCGCATCATCACCTCGTGGTTGCCGCGCCGCGCGCCGTAGCTGTTGAAGTCCCCGCGCGAGACGCCCCCGTCGGTCAGGTAGCGCCCGGCGGGAGAGTCCGGCCGGATCGAGCCGGCTGGCGAGATGTGGTCGGTCGTCACCGAGTCGCCGAGCTTGGCCAGGACGCGCGCCCCGGTGACGTCGGCCACGACGCCCGGCTGCTTGGTGAGTCCCTCGAAGTACGGGGGGAGCTTGACGTAGGTCGAGCGGTCGTCCCAGTCGTAGGTCACGGCTGCGGTGGCGGGTATCGCGGCCCAGCGCTCGTCGCCGTCGAAGACGGCGCCGTAGCGTTCGACGAACATCGACGGGGAGATCGAGGCGCGCACGGCGTCGGCCACCTCGGCGTCGGTGGGCCACAGGTCCTTCAGGAACACCGGCGCGCCGTCGGACCCGTCGCCGAGCGGCTCGCTGGTCAGGTCGATGTCCATCGTTCCGGCCAGGGCGTAGGCGATGACCAGCGGCGGGCTGGCGAGGAAGTTCTGCTTCACGTCGGGGTGGACGCGGCCCTCGAAGTTCCGGTTGCCCGAGAGCACCGAGACCACCGACAGGTCGTTCGCGTTGGACGCCTCCGAGACCCCGGCCAGCAGCGGCCCGGAGTTGCCGATGCAGGTGGTGCAGCCGTACCCGGCGAGGTAGAAGCCGAGCTTCTCGAGCGGCTCGATGAGCCCGGCCCGCTCCAGGTAGTCGGTGACGACGCGGCTCCCCGGAGCCAAGGTGGTCTTCACCCAAGGCTTGACGATGAGCCCCCGCTCGACGGCGCGGCGCGCGACGAGCCCGGCCGCCACGAGCACCGCCGGGTTGGAAGTGTTAGTGCACGAGGTGATGGCCGCGATGACCACCGCGCCGTCGCGCAGGTGGTCGGCGGCGTCGACCCCGCGCACGTCCAGCGGCTCGCGGCCGAGGGCCTCGCGGAACGCGCCGCGCGCCTCGGGCAGCCCGACGCGGTCCTGGGGCCGCTTGGGCCCGGCCAGGCTGGGCTCGACCGAGTCGAGGTCGAGCTCGACGATGTCGGAGTACTCCGGCTCGGGAGCGCTCGCGTCGTGCCAGACCCCCTGGGCCCGGGCGTAGGCCTCGACGAGGGCGAGCTGCTCGGCGCTGCGCCCGGTGAAGGCCAGGTAGTCGACGGTGACCTGGTCGATGGGGAAGAGCGTGCACGTCGCCCCGTACTCGGGCGACATGTTGCCGATGGTCGCGCGGGTCTCGAGCGAGAGCGCGGCCACGCCAGGCCCGAAGGCCTCGACGAACTTGCCCACGACGCCCTGGCGTCGCAGCAGCTGGGTGATCGTGAGCACGACGTCGGTCGCGGTCACGCCCTCGCGGGTCGCCCCGGTGAGGCGAAGCCC
>Ga0209415_10000640_pt1 | contig 65389 bp, 61 predicted proteins | sample PeaSoiSIISIP2007_FD_187696 | JGI IMG/M metagenome (GOLD analysis project Ga0209415, IMG submission 187696) | Peat soil microbial communities from Weissenstadt, Germany - SII-SIP-2007 (SPAdes) (version 2) | ecosystem: Environmental > Terrestrial > Soil > Wetlands > Peat | place: Germany...
ACGCGATTTGCCGCTATTCTTTGCGACCATATATTGCCCGTTCATATAGGGGCTCTGCGGCGCGCCATGCGACTGATATGAAAGATCGACATCGATGGTGCCATAAACGGTGATCCCAGCCAGCGAAAGGCTCCCCGGGTCGGCACCGTCCAAAACATTGATCAGCGCCTTTTGAACGGATGAGCCCATTTGCATGGGCGATTCCGACGCCGTTCCGCCAGAATCCGCCGCGGACGCCGCCCCACCGGCACTGACGGCAAGCAACATACCCGTCAGCACTGCCGACGGAAACGAAGGTCTGTGACTCTGCCTCGAAATCCCCATTTCCTGTGTTCCTCTCTTTTGTTGTGATGCTGTGTCAATGCTTGGTCGCCGCGTTGCGGCGGCCGTGGTCGGCGACGATGCGCAGACTCATAGCGAGGCGTTTCCCAAGAAGTGACGCCACCAGACGGCCGCAGGCGTCTTCGATCTGCGCCACACCCCAGCGCGTCGTCAAAAAGGATATCGTACGTGGAGCGTCGACCCGACCACCGTCCAAAAGGCTCCGTGCGAAATCGTGATCGACTTCGATAAAGTCGATCGACGCAGCACTGGTCTGCACATCAATATCCCCCCACATTTTTAGTCTTATGGGAAGAAATGTTGGCCCCAACCACTTTGGCAATCAAATGATATAATTAGATTGATTTATGAAATTATTGCACCCATCCAACAGAAGTAGTCGGCGCACGATGACGGTGTCTGAGCGAAGTATTTCGTCTGACTGCAGGTAGGGCGGAGCCGTTGGCCAGCGAATGGGCTGCGCGATATCGCGCGACCACGGGCGATGTAAAAGGGGATCGGGATCGCGCCGCAGTCGCCACCGGTCCGGTCGAATGCGCGAAGTGAAATGGGATCAGGTGGAGCGAATGCCCGCAAGGAAAAGCGATACCGCCTCCTGAAGAGCCGTTGCCTCCGTCGCCAGATCCCCGGCCTGATTGAGAACAGTTTGCGCAGACCGTCCGACATCCGCCGCCGCAGACGTCACTTTCCCAGCAGCGAGGCTAACCGTAGACGTTCCTTCGGCCGCTTTCTGCGTGTTGTTGCTGATTTCATGCGTCGCCGCACCCTGCTGTTCGACGGCCGAGGCGATAGCCGACGCGATCTGGCTAATCTCGCCGATGGTCGTGGCGATGGCGCGAATCGCTTCAACCGCCTGTCCCGTGGCGGCCTGCACGCCCGCCACCTGTTGGGCGATTTCTCCAGTGGCGTGGCCGGTCTGGCTGGCAAGATTCTTGACCTCCCCGGCAACGACCGCGAACCCCTTACCGGCATCGCCAGCCCGCGCCGCCTCAATGGTCGCGTTCAGGGCAAGAAGATTGGTTTGGGAAGCGATGGAGTTGATCAGATTGACCACGTCGTCGATTTTCCGCGCAGCCTCGGCCAAGCCGCAGACCATCACATCGGTTTCCTTCGCCGTATCGACGGCCTGGCGCGAGATGGCCGCCGACTGATGGACTTGCCGAGAAATCTCCGTGATCGAGGCATGCAATTCTTCGGTCGCCGCAGCGACGGTGCTGACGCTCGCCGATGCCTTGTCGGACGCCGCCGCCACCAGTTCCGACTGCTGTAATGCCTGTGCCGCGATCGCCGTCATCCCTTCGGCGGTGCCGTGCATCTGCCGGGCCGCGCTGGAGACCCCCTCGACCACTTGCGTGACCGAACGCTCGAATTCGTCGGCGAGTCGCAGCATCATATCACGCCGATCGCTTGCCGCCTTGGCCGCCGACAACTTTTGCTCCTCGGTCAGTCGAAGAACCTCAGCGGCATTGTCTTTGAAGATCCGCACGGTTTCCTGCATGGCGCCAATTTCGGCGCCCTGATCTTGGATCACGTCGACCGTCAGATCGCCCACCGCGACACGGCGCATGACTTCGGTCAGCGAACGGATCGGCCGGGAAATCGCGCGTCCAATCCCATAACTGACCAGCAGCAGAAACAGAAGAGCCCCCAAGCCAATCGCCCCCTCCTCGATCATCTCGTTTCGGACTGCGGCCTGAACGTCGTCGATATAGACGCCCGATCCGATCACCCATTGCCAAGGCGCGAATGCTTTGACGAAAACGGCTTTGGGGAGGGGCACTGTGCCACCAGGTTTCGGAAAGAGATAGTCGACGACGCCTTCACCCCGCTCTTTGGCCAACCGCACCATTTCGGCACTGAAATATTTGCCGTTGGCATCCTTGTTGGCCGTTGAGCGATCGGTACCGACGTTCTGGGGGGTCATCGGGTTCAGCACCATGACGACCTTGTAATCAAAAACCAGGATATATTCGTTGCCCGCGTAGCGCATGGCGTTAAGCGCTGTCTTCACGGCGTCTTCGGCGGCCTGCCGGGTCATCTCCCCCTTGTCGACCCTGGCCGCATAGTCTGCCGTAATGCTGTAAGCGACTTCGACCACGCTTTTTACCTGGGCGATCCGTGCCGCGTAAATCTGATCATAGATCTTGTTCAATCGGATGCCCGTACTGAACACAAACATGCCGATGGCGAGTGCGACAATCAGGGTGAGACGAGCGCCGATCGGCATCTTTCTGAAACTTAAGGTCATACGATCTCCCAAGGATTGCAAATGGCCGCCGAAATGCTGATTCGCGATCAATCGCGACGCCCTTTGATGGTGTCAGCGATTTCCCGTCGTCCCAGGACTCCGCAAGTCCCGCACGATCATGTCCTGAAGCGCTTGCTCGGCTTCCGACAACGGCAATCCCCGTTTTTGAATGATCCCGAGCGAACGGGTCACCGTCGGATTGCGCAGTGGCACCGCGGCAAGACCCGGCGGCAATCCCGGCAAATCGAACGCCCGCCGAGGAAGAACGCCGAGACCAGCCCCGGAGAGCACCATGCCGATTGCCGTCGCGATATGCAGCACTTCATAACGCCAATACAAAGCCTCGCGCCGACTGCCCAGCGCGGTGTCGATCAAATTTCGGATACCGGACCTCGGGCTCATGCGGACCAAAGGGATTCCTTCAAGATCCGACCAATTGACCGAAGCCGTTTCGGCAAGGTGATGACTGGCGGGACACAGCAAGACGAACGGCTCTTTGAAAAGCGGCTTCGCCTCGATATCCCAGGCCGTCGTCGACATCAACGTGACGCCGAAAGCGGCCGTACCCGCACGAACCGCCTCGGCGATCTCCTGCGCCGAATTGTCAAAGACCTTCACCGACAGCTTCGGATAACGCTCGGCCAGTTCACCGAGAACCTTGGGAAGATAACTCACGGCGATGGTCGGCAGACAGCCGATGGCGATCTGTTCCTGATGACGCCGCCCCTCCTCGCGCAGGGCCTCGATGGATTGCGAAAGCTCATCGACGATCTGGCGCGCCTTGGGCAGAAAATCGAGACCAGCCGGGGTCAAACTGATCTGCCGCGTCGTACGCGTCAGCAACCGCAGGCCGAGATCCTCCTCCAGTTTCTTCATGCGATGGCTGAGCGCCGTCTGCGACAAATTGAGGCGCGACGCCGCCTGCTGGAAACTTCCCAATTCGGCAATATTGAGAAAGGCTTCGAGACCGAGAAAATCGATGCGCATTGGCTTTCCCCCCACTTCCCATCGTGACGCCAACGACCTTAGAACAGGGGACCTCAAAAAGAGATGTCATCTTGTTTCATTCGGTCATCACCGCGAATTAACCACGCCCCTCGCTCCCGCGTCGGACTACCGCTTGCACACATTTCTGCCACATCGCACAAGTCGGGGGTTTATCCAGGCAATTTGGCTGGCCCATAGAGTATTTTGATCACAGATGAACGCCGATGCCGCTTCGCGGCTCACAGATGAGGTCCCCTGTGCACGCAGGTAATCGAGATCATCGCGGGCGACAAAAGGCGAGAACTCGCAGGATTGGGGCCTGCGGCGCTCCTCCTTATCTGTGTTCAGCCGCGCCCCGCCCCCTTGCCCGGCCAGATGGCGCGCGCAATCAGCGCTTCGCCGCGCATCAGGGGCCGGGCCGTGCGCAACAAGGCGGATCTCTCGACGCGCAATCCTTCGCCCAGTTCCATATCGACGGTGAAAAATCCGGTCGGATGTTCGATATCGAGCCGCCGCGCACCCTGCGCGACACCGTCCTTGACGAAGTCGTCGGCGATCGATCCGGGCAGGACGCAAGCGGTCGCCACACTGACCGCGCCAAACACGCCGATCGCCTTGTGGACGGTATGCGGAATGAAGTTGCGGGTGGAGATGGTTCCTCCCTGGAGGGGGGCTGAAACGAGACACATCTTGGGAACCGTCTTCTTCGTGACATCGCCAAGGTTCATCAGCGTTCCAGCCGCCAGACGCACCCGTTCGACCCGCGCCTTCAGATCGGCATCGGCCTCCAGTTCTGCCGGTGACTCATGGCCGGTCTTCTGAAAATCGGCCGCGCGCATCAGCACCACCGGCATCCCGTTGTCGATCAGCGTGGCCTCGAGTCCCGCCACCCGATCGCGGACATTCCCAGTCGGCAGAAGGGCTCCGCAACTCGAACCGGCGATATCGACGAAATCGATGAGAATAGGTGCGGCCGTTCCCGGCACCCCGTCGATGCGCGCCGCACCGTCGTAATGAACGAAGCCACCGGCGGTTTCGATCGCGGCAACGGCAATGCTATCGGTGTTCAGCATGCGGATTCGCACGCGCGTCACGTCGCCGGAGATCGGCACCAGCCCCTGTTCGATGGCAAACGGGCCGACGCCGGCCAGCATATTGCCGCAGTTCTGCGAGGCGTCGACCCGCGCCTCATTGACCACCACCTGGAGAAACAGGTAATCGACATCGGCCTCTGGATGGGCCGAGGACGCGACGATGGCGACCTTGCTGGTCAGACTGTCGGCCCCGCCCACGCCATCGATCTGGCGCGGATCGGGCGAGCCCATGACCGCCAGCAAAACCTTGTCGCGCAACGCCGGATCCGCCGGCAAATCGCTGGCCAGGAAAAACGGCCCCTTGGAGGTGCCGCCCCGGAATAAGGTGCAAGGAATGGCCGTCTGGCCCATCTCAGTTTCCCTCCAGATCCGACAGCGACTCGACATAGACGAGCCCTTTGCGGGCCAGTGTCTCGCGCATGCCATAGACGTCGAGACCAACCTCGCCGGCCTGGAACCGCGCGCGATTGCGGGTCTCCTTTTCGGCACGCGCCTTGGCGGCCGTCAACGCTTCGTCGATTCGCCCGCGCGCCAGGACCATGACGCCGTCGTCATCGGCGATGATGATGTCGCCAGGCTCGACCGGATGCCCGCCACAGACGATAGGAACATTGACGTTGCCAAGCGATTCCTTGACCGTGCCTTGCGCGCAGACCGCCTTCGACCACACGGGAAAGCCCATCTCGTGCAAGGTGCGGATATCGCGGACACCGGCGTCGATGATCAATCCCTGAACGCCGCGCGCCTTCAGCGCCGTCGCGAACAAATCACCGAAATAGCCGTCCTCGCAAGGCGAGGTTGGAGAGATCACCAGCACGTCGCCGGCCTGGCATAACTCGACCACCACATGGATCATCGTGTTATCGCCCGGCGTCACCGATACGGTCACCGCCGGCCCGGCGATGGAAGCGCCCGGATAGATGGGACGCAGGGAAGACGCCATCAGGCCGCGCCGGCCGATCGCCTCATGGACGGTGGCGACGCCATAGTCGGCCAAAGGAGTCAGTCGATCCATCGGCGTGCGGGGAATCGTGCGCACGACGATCCCCGGCTTGGCATTCGGATGGGTGGAAACAGGCATGTGCGATCTCCTCACCGGGCCCAATAAAGACGGAGCGGATTGTCCACCAGCAGGGCTTTTTGCAACGCCGCCGTCGGAGCGATCCGCGGAATCACGTCGACCAGATGTCCGTCGTCGGGAATATGGGAATGCATGTTCGGATGCGGCCAGTCGGTGCCCCACAACACGCGGTCGGGAAAACGCTCGACCAACGTCTTGGCAAATGGCACCACATCGTCATAGGGCGGCCCGCCGACGCTCAAGCGTTCCGGGCAACTCACCTTGACCCAGATGTTGTCATGCTCGGCGAGCAACTTTAGAAAGCGCTGAAAATCAGGATGCTCGACACCCTTGGCAATGTCCGGACGCCCCATGTGATCGACGACGATCGTGGTCGGCAGGGAGGTCAGGAAGGGACTCAGCTCTTCCAACTCGGGGGCTTCGAAATAGACGACGATATGCCAACCAAGCGGCCCCACCTTGTCGACGATCCTCAAGAAATTTTCCTTCGGCGTGGCGTCGACCAGCCTTTTCAGGAAATTGAAGCGCACACCGCGCACGCCGGCCGCGTCCATGTCCCGAAGATCCTCAGACGTAACCTCCGGACCGACGAAGGCGATGCCTCGGGCCTTGTTGCCGGCTGTCCTCAGGACATCGACCAGGGCGCTATTATCCTTTCCATGGCAAGTCGCCTGCACGATCACATTGCGGGAAAATCCCAGGTGGTCTCGCAAGGCGAACAGTTTTTCCTTAGGCGCATCGTCGGGCGTGTATTTGCGTTCCGGCGCGAAAGGAAAGCGTGAGGCCGGCCCGAAGACGTGGCAATGGGCGTCGACGGCCCCGTCGGGCACGATGAACCGTGGTTTTGACGGATTGGGGTGAACACCCCGCAGTTCGGCGGTCATGACAGTCAATTCCTCTCTCGGGCGATCAAAGACGGCCGGCCAACTTGGCGCCGAGCCGCGGATACACCTTGCAGGCGTTGCCGGAAAACACCTTGGCACGGTCTTCTTCGCTCAAAGGCAAAGCGTCGATATAGCGTTTGGTGTCGTCGAAATATTGTCCGGTCTCAGGATCGATTCCGCGAACCGCACCGACCATTTCCGAACCGAACAGGATGTTGTCGATCGGTGTGACCTTGAACAAAAGCTCAATGCCCGGCAGGTGGTAGACGCAGGTGTCGAAGAAAACGTTGTGCAAGACCAGTTCTGACAAGGGCGGCCGTTTCATGTCCTGCGCCAAACCGCGGTAGCGCCCCCAATGATAAGGCACCGCTCCGCCACCATGCGGAATGATGAACCTCAGCGTCGGAAAATCCTGAAACAGATCCGAGGTCATGAACTGCATGAAGGCCGTGGTATCGGCGTTGAGATAATGGGCTCCGGTCGCATGAAAGCAGGGATTGCACGACGAACTGACATGGACCATGGCGGGCACGTCCAGTTCGACCATCTTTTCGTAGAGCGGATACCAATGGCGGTCGGTCAGCGGCGGCGAGGTCCAATGTCCGCCGGAAGGATCGGGATTGAGATTGCATCCGACGAAACCGAGTTCGGTGATGCAACGCTCAAGCTCGATAGCGCTGTTGGCCGGCGCGGCTGCCGGCGATTGGGGAAGCTGGCAGACACCAACGAAATTATCGGGATAGAGCGAACAGACCCGGCCGATCAGATCGTTGCACACGCGTGACCAGGCAAGGCTCGTCGCCTCGTCGCCGATATGATGGGCCATCGCCGAGGCACGCGGCGAAAAGATGGTCAGATCGGTTCCGCGCTCGCGCTGCAGCCTGAGTTGAGCCTTCTCCAGGCTTTCGCGGATCTGGTCGTCGCTGATGACCGGCAGGCCGTTTTGCGAGACCAGGGAGGGATCCTTGAGCACGGCGAGTTGGGCGTCGCGGAACGTCTGCAATGCCCCTGGCGCGGTGGTGTAATGCCCATGGCAATCGATAATCATGAAGGGTCGCTCCAGTTTGAGAGTCATTGGTTAAGTCAAGACGGACTCGGGGTTGGACTCGACGTCGCCGTTCAGCACGCGGTTCATCCTCTCCACGTCCAGAGCGCCTTCCCACTTGGCCATGACGATGGTCGCCACGGCGTTTCCGATGAGGTTGGTCGGCGTCAGCCCTTCCGACATCAGACGATGAATCCCCAACACCAAAGCGACGCTCGCCACCGGAATGGTTCCCGTCGTCGCCAGCGTCGCCGCCAGAACGACAAAAGCGGCGCCGGCGATACCGGCGGCGCCTTTCGAGGTCAGCAACAGCACGGCCAGCAGTCCCAGCTGTTGCATGAAATCGAGCGGCGTGTTGGTCGCTTGGGCCAGGAAAACAGCGGTCGAGGCGAGATAAAGGCAGGTCCCGTCCAGATTGAACGAATAGCCGGTGGGAATGACCAGCCCGACAACCCCTTTCTCGCAACCCAACTCTTCCAGCTTCACCAACATGCGCGGCAAGACGGCTTCCGACGAGGTGGTGGCGAAAACGATCAGCAGTTCGTCGCGGATGTAACGCAGCAACTTGAACAGACTGAAGCCGCACCAATGCGAAATCGGCCCCAAAACACCGAAGACAAAGATCAGGCAGGTGATGTAGAAGCCGCCCAAAAGCTTGCCCAGCGACAGCAGCGAACCGGCGCCGAACTTGCCGACGGTGAAGGCCATGGCGCCGAACGCGCCGAGCGGTGCCGCCCACATGATGATGGCGACCAGGCCGAACAGCATTTGCGAGGTGACATCGATAAAATCGAGGAGCGGCTTTCCGCGATCTCCCAATTTGGTGAGGACGAAACCGCACAGAACGGCGAGAAAGAGCACCTGCAGAACATGGCCCTCGGCAAAGGCGCCGACAAACGTCCCCGGAATGATATTCATCAAGAAGGTGACGGTATTCTGGCCTTGCGTTTGGGCGATGAAGGTTTTGACGTTCGAGGTGTCGACCGTGGACAGATCGACGTTCATGCCGGCTCCCGGCTGCCAGACATTGACCGCCACCAGCCCGATGACGAGCGCGATGGTGGTGAGCACTTCGAAATAGATCAAGGTCCTGACGGCGACCCGCCCCACCTTGGCCAGATCGGCCATCCGCGCGATGCCGCTGACCACCGTGCAAAAGATGATGGGCGCGATCACCAGACGGATCGCCTTGATGAAGGCGTCGCCGAGCGGCTGCATATTGGTGCCGAACTGCGGATATAGATGTCCGAGCGCGGTCCCTATAACCATGGCGACCAGCACCTGAACCCATAGCTTTTGGTACCAGGCCTGGGACTTTTTCTTGGCGTCTCCCGATCCGATTGTCATGTGCCTCCCCTCTGTTTTTATTTTGGGTCCCGATCCTTTGACAGGATTCAACTTTGGAAGCCGAACAGACGAACCGGATTGTCGACCAGGAGTTTCCGTTGCTGAACCGGATCCGGCGCATAAAGCGGAATCAGATCCACCAGGTCCCCGTCATTCGGCATGATCGTGACATTGGGATGCGGCCAGTCGGTCCCCCAGATCACCCGATCCGGTGCCGCCTCGATCAGTTTGCGGGCAACCGGAACCGCATCATGGAAGGGCGGCCCCATCGCCGAAACCCGCTCGGGGCCGGTGATCTTCATCCAGCTTTTGTCGTCACGCCGCAGCAAATCGAGAAGCGCGCCAAACGCCGGATGATCCGTGCCCAGGTCGGCATGCCAGCTTCCCATATGATCGATCACATAAGGCGTTGGCAGACGTGCGAGAACCGGAAGGAAATCGGCGATGTGAATCGCTTCGAAATAGAGATCGATATGCCAGCCCAGTCGGGCGACGCGCGCAGCGGCGCGTTCGACCCGGCCCAGGTCAGGAGTCCCGCCAAGGCGACTGAGAAAGGCGAATCGGCAGCCGCGGATCCCTCCCTGATGGAGCGCATCAAGCTCAGCGTCCGTGGTCGAGTCATCGATATTGGCGATGCCGAGATAGCGGCCATTGCTTTGCGCAATGGCATCGAGAACGACGCGGTTATCGGTGCCATGCACGGTCGCATTGACGAGAACCGCCCGGTCGACGCCGATCTTGGCGTGCAGGGCCTGAAACATGTCGAGAGGCGCCGCCGGCGGCGTGTAAGGCCGTTTGGCCGCGTAGGGATATTTGTCGGGAGGGCCGAAGATATGGGTGTGGGTATCGACCGTGCCTGGCGGAACGCGAAACGCCGGTGTTTTGGTCGCCGGATCAGGCCCGGCGATCATCGGCGGCTCCGTCTGTTGCGCCCATGCCGGCGCCGTGGGCAACAAGAGCAATCCGGCCGCCCCGGCCATTCCCTTCAGGCAATTTCGTCTGTTCATGCCGTGCTCCCGTTCTTTTATTGGCGTCTTTCGGCGTGCCGGTCTTGCGCCTCGGCGATCGCCGAGGCCAGCGACGGGTCCAGCCCCATCGCCTTGAGCATGGCGGCCGCCTCGCGCATTTCGGCAGCGCGGCGCACGCCGTGGCGACGCACCCGACCAGCCATCGTCTGTGCCAATCGCGCAAAATCGGTTCCGGGAAACGTGTCTTGCAGACTGCCGAAAACGTCATCCTCGACACCGAAATGCCTGGCCGCCGCGGCACAATCGACCATCAAGGCCTCCAGACCCTTGATGACGATACTGCGGCACAGCTTGGTGGCCGAGGCTCGGCCGACCTCACTGGCGACAACCCGGACGTTCATACCGAGATCGGTTAGCACAGGCGCCAGATCGGCGGCGGTGCGACCGCCCAGAAGGATAGGGACAGCAAGACCAGGAACCGTGACAGGGGCCATGACAGCGGCCTCGACATAGTCGGCACCCGCCGCCTCGATCGCGGCGGCCGAGGCCTGCTTGATCTGCGGGGAAACCGAATTGATATCGAGAAAGACCTGTCCGGACCGCAGATAACCGCCCGCCTGTAAGGCGACGTCGAGAGAGGAAGAAGCGGTCACCGCCGAGATGACCAGATGGGCTCCGGCCGCCGCCTCGGAGGCGCTTGCCGCCGGTCGGACGCCGCCGACGCGCGCCTCGTCGATATGCGCAGGCCCCGTCAGAACATCGTCGAACAGACTGTCGTAGACACAGACGCTGACCCGTCCGCCAGCCAGGAGGTCTCGGGCAAAAATATGGCCGACCTCGCCATATCCGATCAGCGTCACGCTCATGTCCCGCATCGCTCACTCCCTCTTCTTGGTGTTCGTTGAAGAGAGAGTGAGGCAGCGAGATGGCACAATCAAATGAGATAATTCGCTAGTTTAGTGAAAACATTTCAGCAATACGGACGCCGCCGGACGCTTCATAGCCCCCCTGACCAAGGGTTTTACTTGGCGGCAACCGTCACCGTCCCCGTCATATGCGGATGCATGGAGCAAAAATAGGCGTAGGTTCCCGGTTCCGCGAAGGTCCAGCGAAATGTCTCATCGGTATCGAGAACCGGCGATTTGAACTGGTTCTTCACGGCGACAATACGATGGGGCGTATCGTCGCGATTGATCCACACCACCGTTGTTCCTTTGGGCACGGTAATGGCCTGCGGCGAGAAGGTGAAATTGTCGACATGGACCTCCATGATGTCGGCGGCGCGCGCCGAAGCGCTCAGAGAGAACTCGACCACAGGAACCATCAGAACAACAGCCAGACTGACGCCCCTCAGACAAAAACGGGTCATGGCGGCCCTCCTCAGCTGCTGGCCAACGGCATTTCGACGCGTCGGGCCATCGGTTCACCCGGACGGATATCGACGCTGGCGACGCCCAACAGGCGGCGCAACTGGTCGGCGGGCACCTTCATCGGACCAGGCGACGGCGCCATTCCCGGCGTTGGCTGTGGAAAGGCCGTCGACATGGCGGTGTGAAAGGAGATGTTGCCTTCCACCTTCTGCATGACTTGATGGATATGTCCGTTCAGCACCGTCACCGATCCGAAGCGCCGCAAATGGCCCAACGCCTGTTCGGCATCCGAGGTTCCCCACCCCCACTCGGCCGAGATGGTCCACAGCGGCATATGGGCCAGAACGACGATGGGCGTGCTGGCGCCGCGCCCTTGCAGATCGTCCTTCAGCCACGCCAGTTGCGTAGCGCCCAGATTGCCCAGTCCGCCCGCCTGCAGATTGGTGACATTGACCAATGCCACGAAATGCACCCCCCCCTGGTCGAAGCTGTACCAACCATCCCCCAGGCTTCCCCTGGCGAAGCGGTCACGGAACAAGGCGCCAGGGGTGTCGTCCAGAACATCATGCTCGCCCGGAATGAAATGGATGGGCCCTGCCGTCAACTCGCCCAAAAGCTGTTGCGCGAGATCGAATTCGGCGGGTTTCGACAGATGACTGACGTCGCCGGTGTGTATGACGAATTCCGGCTGGACCGGAAGCGCGTTGATCTTACCGATGGCGGCCTGAAGCGTGCCGGCGCTGTCGGGATTGGCCTCCTTGGCAAACCCGATATGGCTGTCGCTGATCTGCACGAAATACAGTCCGCCGGCGGTTGCCGCAGCCGCCTCGGCCGACCCGATCAAACCGCTCGCTCGAGGAACCCCGCCGACAACGCTCCACAACACGCCGGTCCCGGCCCAGGCCATGCATTTCAAGAGGGAGCGGCGGTCGAGGGGTGATGACGCGATGTCGCCCAATGAATCCTTACCCATGCTCTTTCTCCGAATTAATGAGGTGCATGGGAGCTTCTACCGTCGGAAGGATCCCTTTATTCCCGGGAATAAATTGAGTGCTCCTACGGTATGATCCGTTAAGGCGACCGATCAAACGGGGGCAATATGCGGGCGGAACGCTTCGAACGAGTGGTCTTGGCCCATCTGGACGCGGCCTTTAACCTGGCCCGTTGGCTGACCGGCCGCACCAGCGATGCCGAGGACGTGGTGCAAGAGGCGATCCTTCGCGCTTTCCAGGCCTTCGACGGTTGCCGCGAAGCCACGGCGCGCCCCTGGTTGCTGCGAATCGTTCGCAACGTCGCCTATGATTGGGGAACATCGGTTCGTGCGGCGAAGCTCAGCGGTTTTGCCGATATCGATCCCGATGACGCCGATGGCGCGGCCTTCGTCGCCGATGCCTTCAGCGAACCGGCGGAAACGCCCGAGGGCCTGATGATCAAAGCGGATGATCGCCGGCTGATGGACGATCTGATCGCCGACCTTCCCGTCGTCTTCCGCGAGGTCGTGGTGCTGCGTGAGTTGGAAGAGTTGTCCTACAAGGAAATCGCCGAGATCGCCAGCGTGCCGATCGGCACCGTGATGTCCCGTCTGGCACGGGCCCGCGGCCTTTTGCAAAAGGCATGGAGTGTGAGAAATGCAGGTTAAATTGGACTGCGAGCGAATCCGCCCCCTGATCGACGCCGCCCTCGACGGCGAACTCGACGCGAGCGGCCAAATGACCTTCGACAGCCATCTCGCCGCCTGCCCCGACTGTGCGGCTCTTCATGCCGAAAGGCGCGCTTTCGTCCATCGGCTGCGCGCGGAAGCGACACGCTTTGCCGCCCCCGAATCGCTCCGCGACCGCCTAGCCGCCGAGGTGCCGCGACTCACGGGGATCAAACCGGCACGGACACCCCGTCACTGGAGGACGTGGCTGACCGGCGGCGCCTGGGGCGCCTCGGCGCTGGCCTTGGCTGCCAGTTTAGCGCTGTTTCTCGTCCTTCCGGGCCAACAAGAGATGCTCACCCGCGACTTGGTCGCCGCCCATGTCCGCTCGTTGATGCCCGAACATTTGACCGACGTCCCTTCGTCCGACCGCCACACCGTCAAGCCATGGTTCAACGGAAAGGTCAGTCTGTCACCGTCCGTCCCCGATCTGACCGACAAAGGGTTCCCCCTGATCGGCGGCCGACTCGACTATGTTGACGAGCATACGGCGGCAGCGTTGGTCTACCGACACCATCAGCATGTCATCAATCTATTCGTCTGGGCGTCACCGGGGCGGCAGGATCGCACACCGAACGAGGCGAACCGAAACGGTTACAACCTCATGGCCTGGACCCGGAGCGGACTGCGCTACGCAGCCGTCTCCGATGTCGCTTGGACCGATTTGAAGGAGTTTCAGCGTCTCTGGACAATCGCCGCCGCAGAAGGAGAGCCCGAGAATACGGCGCCATAACCGGCCCCCCACCGATCTCCGGCCTAAACCGCGGGAGGAAGACCGGCGCGTTCCCGCGTCAATCGCATCTGAAACGTAAAGCGATCAGCCGGATGAATCGTAATCGACACCTCGAACATGTCACCGGTTAGGTCGAAGTAATATCGAACGATTTTCAATGCCGGGGAGCCCGCTTTGACATGCAAGACGTCTATCAGATGCTCCGGTACGACGGTTGATTCGATCGTTTGGCGAACTTCGGCAACACAGCGGCCATACCTCGTCTCGATCAGCGACGAGACAAGGGACGTGGGACTCTCTCGCACGATGTCGGGCAGAGCGGGATAGATGTCCTCGACATACACATCGGTCCATCCGATCGGCAGATCGTTGGAAACACTGGTCAAGCGGACGCTTGATATGCGAAGCCACCGCGTCCCGGCTGGGCAACCGAGCGTTTTCGCCAAGGCTATGTCGGCAACGAGATTTTGGACATCCCTGACCACCCGCACATGATCGACACCGAATTGGCTAAGATCGTCGATAGAGGCGAGCGAAATACGATAGCCGATCGACGAGGGCGTCGCCTCCACGCGCGTGCCCGCTTTCTTATTTCGTGAGACGAGCCCCATTTCCTGAAGCTCGCGCATGGCACTGCGCACGGTATGTCGACTAGCGCCATAGCGTTCGCAGAGCACGGCTTCCGTCGGAAGCTGAGACCCCACCGGAAATTGCCCCGAGGCGATTCCATCCGAAATATCGCGCGCGACCAGCGCGTACCGAGTCTCTTTCATGACAATCCCATACGTGATCCGAAATTCAGTCTGATAGCTTTGTCGATTGCGTTTTGTCCGTACATTATATAATGTTCGAACATTATATAATGTACGGACAAATGGAGCGGATCCCATGAGCGCACAATCGTTTTCCACCACCGTCGTCGATTCGATTTTGTACCGCGACGCGTTTGGAACACAGCAGATTCGAGAGGTCTTTTCGGATCAGGCGCTCATCACCCGTTACATCCAGGTCGAAGTTGCCCTTGCCCAGGCCGAGGCGAAATGTGGCGTGATCCCCCTTGAGGCCGCCCGGGAGATCGCGGCGCGGGCAGACTTCGATAAGCTTGACCTCGATCATTTGCGGCAAGAAACCGACATCGTCGGTTATCCGATCCTGCCCCTGGTTCATCAGTTGGTGGCTATGTGCGGCGAAGCCGGCAAATTCGTTCACTGGGGCGCGACGACGCAAGACATCATGGACACCGCGGTGGTGTTACAGATTCGCGCCGGGCTCGAAATCGTCGCGGCGGACATTCGGGATTTGCGCCGGATTCTTGCCGATCTCTCGCGACGCTATCGCGACACGCTGCTTGCGGGCCGTACCCATCTGCAGCACGCGCTGCCGATCACCTTCGGTTACAAAACGGCGATTTGGCTCGCCATGTTCGATCGGCACGCCGAGCGTCTTGAGCAGCTTTTGCCGCGTGTCCTGGTGGGGCAATTTGCCGGTGCCGCCGGGACACTCGCCTCTCTCGGCGATCGCGGACTCGACGTGCAAGAAGCCTTGATGCAGGAACTCGCTCTCGGCATTCCGGCGTCCACTTGGCACGTCGCCCGGGACGCATTTGCCGAGACCGTCAATTTTCTCGCGCTCGTCACCGGTTCGCTCGGAAAAATCGCCTATGACGTGATGATGATGGCCTCAACCGAGTTCGGTGAAGTCTTCGAGCCGTTCGTGGCGGGCCGGGGGGCCTCCAGCACCATGCCGCAGAAACGCAATCCCATTTCGAGCGAACTCATGCTGGCCGCGGCAAAATCCGTGCGCCAGCAGGCCGGATTGATGGTCGACGCCATGGTGCAGGACTTCGAACGCGCCACCGGACCTTGGCACGCTGAGTGGATCGCCATTCCGGAAAGCTTCGTCTTTACCGCCGGAGCGCTTCATCAGGCCAAGTTCATGCTTGGCGGGTTGATCGTCGATGAAACGCGGATGCGCAAGAATCTGGATATGACGAACGGCTTGATTGTCGCCGAAGCCGTCATGATGGGACTGGCAACGCATATCGGCCGTCAACAGGCGCACGACGTCGTCTATGCCGCTTGCCGAACCGCGAATGAAACAGGGCAAAAGCTGGCCGATATTTTAGCGTCCAACACGGATGTGACTCGTTTCCTCGATCGCGCGGCGATCGATCGCCTGACCGACCCGGCGAACTATCTCGGTGTCGCATCACAGATGGTCGATCGCATTCTGGCGAGCGAGACGCGTTAACCGGGCCCGATTCGCCGCCCCCTATCGCAGCAAAAAAATTGTCCGGTGCAACCGGAACACCACCCCCTGGGAGGGGCCGTCATGTCTTCAACCGGATCTCAACCAATGCGCAAGACCGTCATTTCCGTCACGGTCCCGCTTTTCGTCCTGATCGTGCTCTGGCTATTGCCGGCGCCGAGGGATCTTGCGCTGCCCGCATGGCACATGTTCGCCATTTTTGCCGCCATGATCTGTGCGATTTTGACCCAACCGCTCCCATCCGGTGCGGTGATGATCATCGCGCTTTGCGTGGCGGTTTTCACCCAGACCCTGTCCCAGGCAAAAGCGTTGTCAGGCTTCGGCAGCGGCACCGTTTGGCTCATCTTCTGCGCCTATGTGTTGTCGCTCGGGTTCGTCAAGTCGGGGCTTGGCAAACGCATCGCATACAAGATGCTTTCTCTTTTCGGCGGCAGCAGTTTAGGGATCGCTTACGCGCTCGGTGTCACCGATCTCATTATCGCGCCGGCCACCCCCTCCGTTACGGCGCGCTCCGGCGGAATCATCTTTCCCGTCGTGCGCTCGATCAACGAGGTCCTGGGTTCGGGTCCAGGTCCGTCCGGTCGGCGGATCGGCGACTTTCTCATCATGGTTTGTTTTCAGTTCACGCCGATCACGGGAGCCATGTTCCTGACGGGCATGGCCGCCAATCCTCTGATCGCCAATCTCGCCAAACAATCGCTCAATCTTGAAATCAGCTGGGCGGGCTGGTTCGTTGCGGCCGTGGTGCCTGCCATGGTTTGTTTTTGCACGATGCCGCTCCTTGTCTACAAAATCCTGGACCCCGAGTTGAAGCGCACCCCGGAAGCGCGCGAGATGGGACGCAAGTCCTTGGCGGAACTTGGCCCGATGACCCGCCAGGAGAAGCGCGTCGCCTTCGGCTTCATGCTTGCCTTGGCCGGATGGGGGACCAGTCTCCTCACCAATCTGGACGCGACGACGGTCGGTCTTGGACTCGTCGCCTATCTGTTCATCGCGCGGTCGGTCGACTGGAAGGATGTCCTCAATGATCACGCCGCCTGGGATACGGTGATCTGGTTCGGAGCCATCATCAGTTTGGCAACCGGATTGTCGGATCTCGGGTTCGTCAAATGGATGACGACATTGTTCAGTGCCGGCGTCAGCGGGTTCGGATGGATCGCCAGTTTCATCATCCTTGGCGTCAGCTACATCTATGTCCATTACGCGTTTGCCACCGCGACCGGTCATGTCGCCGCGCTTTATCTGCCGTTCACCGCCGTCGCAATTGCCGCCGGCGCCCCGCCGATGATGGTCGCGATCTGCTTCGGGATCTTCTCGAATCTGATGTGGGGGAATACCGAGTACGGTGGCGGTCCGGGGCCGATCTATTTCGCGCAGGGATATTTCCAGCGCCCACGCTTCTACGCGATCAATTTAGCCGTGGTGACGGCGAATGTGGTTCTGACATTCGCCGTCGGCCTCGCATGGTGGAAAATCATCGGCTATTGGTAAGAATAGTTCTGCCGGTTGCGTATGGTGTCGCGCGGCGTAAACAACGGCCGGACTCACTCTGACCTTCACGCCTTTGTCGTCACCGCAGCCTGACGACTGACCAAAGGCGCCGCGGCCACCCACCAGGCCGCGTGCGCGTCGGAGAGACGCCGTGCGGCGGCATCCGCCGCCCTCTGATCGGCGAACAGGCCGAAACAGGTGGCGCCGCTGCCCGACATCCGGGCCAACAGACAATCGTCCTGGGCTCCGATGGACCGCAGCATATCGCCAACCACCGGCGCCAAACTCACCGCGGGCTCCGTCAGATCGTTTCGCCGGCCGGCCAACGCCTGCGCCAAAGCGGCGGCATCGACGGGAGCCTCGGCAAGCGGCATTGGTTTCGAGAAGGCGGCTTTTCGGGCCTTGAACACCGCCGGAGTCGACAAACCGACTCGGGGATTGACCAGCACCAGCCACGCCGGCGGCAATACCGGCGACGGGGTCAGGATTTCGCCGATGCCGCTCATCTGGGTGGGTCGTCCGGCCAGACAGACCGGCAGATCGGCGCCCAGGGACAAACCGATCCGAGCCAATTCCGTCTCGTCGGGAGAAAGCCCCCAGAGAAGACACAAACCGCGCAAGGTGGCGGCGCCATCAGCCGACCCGCCACCGATCCCCGACGCCACCGGCAACCGCTTGGTCAGAGTGATCGCGGCTTTCGGCGGAACGCCGCCGGCCGAGGCCAGGGCACGGGCGGCCTTGAGAACCATATTGTCGGGCTCGACGGCCAACACGCCGGCATTCGGGCCATCGAGACGCAACGTCAACGCGTCGGCGGGCTGAAACGTCAAGCGATCGCCGACACCGGCAAAGGCCACCAGGCTATCCAGCAGGTGATAGCCGTCATCGCGGCGGCCGACCACCTGAAGATAAAGATTGACCTTGGCGGCGGCGAAGGCTTCCACCGCGCCGTCGGCGGACAGGTGAAACGGCATCAAATTCATTGAACCACCGGCTTGTTCGTCGGCACCGACAGTGCCGCCGGTTGCGGCGGCGTCAACGCGTCTTGCAGGCCGGATGCGATCTTGCGTTCGATTTCCTGCTTCAATTCCGGCTCCGGATCGGAAATCAGGGCCCGCTGCCATTGGAAGCGCGCCTCCTCCTCTCGTCCGACCTTCCACAAGGCATCGCCCAGATGATCGTTGATCGAGGCGTCCTCGGGATGCATTTCAACGGCGCGTTCAAGCGTCTCGACCGCCTTGGCGTAATCACCGGACCGGTAAAAGGCCCACCCCAGGCTGTCGACGATATAACCGTCCTTGGGCAATTGGACGACCGCTTTCTCGATCATCTGCTTGGCTTGGTCGAAATTGACTCCCTGCTCGATCCAGCTGTAGCCCAGATAGTTCAGCACATGCGGTTCGTCAGGTTCCAATTCGAGAGCGTGCAGAAAATCGCTTTCGGCCCGGACCCATTGCTTGGACCGTTCGAGGGCAATTCCGCGTGAATAATAGACGCCCCAATGTTCCGGTCGGGACGGATCAAGGATGAGCAAGGCGCGATCATAGGCAGAGACCGCCTCGTTCCATCGTTTGTGACGCCGAAAAATATCGCCCAGCGTCACCAACGCTTCCGGACGGTCGGCATATTGCGAAGCCAACGACTCGAGCGTTCGCATCGCCGCATCGACATCATCAAGATCGTCATCGTTGGCGGCAATGCGCAATTGCGCCGACCAGTACACCGGCGAAGACGGCTTGATCTTTTGGAAGATCGCATTGGCTTCCTGCAGTCGCCCCAACCCTTGCAGCATGTCGGCAATCATCACTTGGGCGAGCGGGAAGTCAGGCTGCAGATCGACAGCCATGCGCGCGAAAATCAGCGCCAATTCGGTCGCCCGTCCCTGGCGCAGCGAACCGGCGGCATCGAACAAAGCCTCGGCCATGCCGGCAGCGGCCGAATCCACCACGCGCTCTGACGATGCCTGGCCGTCGCCAATCATGCTGCTGTCAGGGTGCCCCAGCCGGTAGTGAGCCAGCATTTCGGCGGCTTTCTCCGGTTGACCGGTGCGCCAAAAAAAAGCGATCGCCGCCTCGGTGGTGCGCAAGGTCGATCCACCGGTTCCCGAAAGCGTGCTGCGATAATAGTGTTCCGCGGGCTTGCGTCGATCCGCCAGATCATTGACCAATGCCGCGTGAAAATCGTGCAATGGCGCGAAACCGCTGGTCTGCGACAAAGGCGCGAAGGTTTCAAGAGCGGCGTCGAAGTTTCCCTGCCCCACTTTCGCCCAACCGATAATCAGCGGCACCACGAAGGTATTCAGGCCGCGTTTCGGCAATGTGGAGACGGTCGCTTCGACCATCTGCCAATTTCCGGCCTTGGCCTGCTGTTCGGCGACCAGCAGAGCGGCGACCGCAGCCTCGCCATCGAAGGTCAGAAGACGCTGAGAGACGGCGGCGGCCGATTGCAGTTGGCCGCCGGCCGCCAACGACAGATAGGTCCTCTGCAGCAATTCGATATTTTCGGGATCCTCTGCCAAGGCCCGTTGCAGATAAGCTGACGCCGCCGCCAAATCATTCTGATTTTGAGCGAACCGGCCCGCCAGATAGTTCCCGGCACCAGACCCGCCGGGCGCCATTGGCCGACCGATCAGCGCACTGTCGGCCAACAACGAATCCGCTCCATCCGAACGCAGATGACCGTCGCAAGCCGGCAATAGCGCCATCAAGAGAGTGGCGCTCAACCACCGAACGCCGAGAGCGCGGCGAACCGCCGACCCACGCATCACCATCTCCACACCCTCACGCCACCCGCTCCGGCGGCAGCCACATTCTTACATATTGGGATAGTTCGGACCCCCGCCGCCCTCCGGGACCACCCAATTGATGTTCTGGGTTGGATCCTTGATGTCGCATGATTTGCAATGGACACAATTCGAAGCGTTGATTTGCAGACGGGGCGATTGTCCGGCGTCATCTCTTACAATCTCGTAAACGCCGGCCGGACAATAGCGCTGCTCCGGCGCATCGTACAGGGCAAGATTGACATTAACTGGAACATTCGGATCCTTGAGCTGAAGATGAACCGGTTGGTTTTCCTCATGAGTGGCATTCGATATGAACACCGAGGACAATCGATCGAACGTCACCTTGCCGTCCGGCTTCGGGTAGACGATGGGACTCGAGCGGTCTTTGGTGCGCAATTGGTCATGATCGGCATGCACCGGCAGCGTCCACGGCGCCTTGCCTCGAAAGACATAGGTATCCAGAGCCGAATAGGCGAGCCCTGCCCACAAGCCCCAATGAAACGCCGGACGAATATTGCGGGCCCGAGAGAGTTCCTCCCACAGCCAGGAGGCCTTCAAGCGTTCCGGATAGCTGAGAACTTCCCGCGTTTCGGCGTTCTCGCCCAGGGCTTCGAACACGGCTTCGGCGGCCACCATGCCCGACTTCATGGCCGTATGGATGCCCTTGATTTTCGGCGTGTTGAGAAAGCCTGCGGTATCGCCAATCAGAAGTCCCCCCGGAAAGGAGAGCTTCGGAATCGATTGCAACCCGCCTTCCGACAAGGCCCGCGCGCCATAGGCGATTCGTTTCCCCCCCTCGAAGGTCGGACGGATCGCCGGATGGTTTTTGTAGCGCTGCAATTCCTCGAACGGCGACAAATAGGGATTCTTGTAATCCAGCCCCACGACAAAGCCGACAGCCACCTGATTGTTTTCCAGATGATAGAGGAATGACCCGCCATAGGTCGCGCTGTCCAACGGCCACCCCACCGAATGGACCACCAAACCGGGCTTATGTTTCGCCGGATCGATCTCCCACAATTCCTTGATGCCGATGCCATAGGTCTGAGGATCGGCATCCCGGCGCAGAGAGAACCGTTCGAACAGTTGCTTGGTCAAAGACCCCCGGCAGCCTTCGGCGAACATCGTTTGACGCGCCAGCAATTCGACGCCCGCGGTGTGATTGGCGGTGGGTTGACCGTCACGACCGATTCCCATGTCGCCGGTGGCGATGCCCCGCACGGCGCCGCTGTCATCGTAAAGGACTTCCGCAGCGGCAAAACCGGGGAAGATCTCCACGCCCAGGTCCTCGGCTTGCGTCCCCAGCCAGCGCACCAAATTACCGAGACTGACGATGTAATTGCCGTGGTTATGCATTTGCGGCGGCGTCGGCAGCCGGATTGCGCGGGTTTCGGTAAAGAACAGAAAGTGGTCATCACCGGCCGGCGTCAGAAGCGGCGCGCCTTTTTCTTTCCAGTGAGGGATCAACTCGGCGAGCGCCCGAGGCTCCAAAACCGCACCGGAAAGAATATGGGCCCCCAATTCCGAGCCTTTTTCGATGACGCAAACAGACAGTTCGCGATCGCTTTCGATCGCCATTTGTCGCAACCGGATGGCCGCGGCCAAACCGGCAGGCCCGCCACCAACGATGACCACATCGAACTCCATCGCTTCTCTTTGCATGTCGCCCTCTTCCAACGTCGATCTCATCGGCTTTTCGCCGTTTCCGGGATTCCCCATTGTCCTGTCACAACCTCTATAACATAGCCGCCACCCTCTGCCGACTGTGCAAACGCAGCAAAGGCAGGGCCCTGACTTTTGACATGACTTTTGAAATGTTCCCATCCCGACCGGCCATGTTAGGCTTGGCGCATGACCTCAGTTCAGACAACGCCCATATTGTCGCCCGCACAGCTGCTTCGCTGGTATCTGGACGCCGGCGTCGACGAAGCGATCGGCGAACATGCCCTGGACCGCTATGCTCTGGCCGTTGCCGCCCGCGCCGAAACGACGGCGCGGACGCACCCAGCAAGTGTCGTCCCAACAACGCCGACCACGTCCCTTTCGGCGACGAGCCTCATCGCACCCGCGCCCCCTCAGTCCGGACAAGAGGCACCGCGGGTCAGTTCCGCTCATCTGGCGATGGAATGCCAGACGCTGGACGATCTCAAAGCGGCGATGGAACGCTATGACGGTTGCGCGCTGAGACGGACGTGCCAGCGCACGGTATTCGCCGATGGCAATCCGGAGGCCCGTGTGATGCTGATCGGCGAAGCCCCGGGTGCCGATGAAGACCGCTTGGGTCTCCCCTTCGTCGGTGCCAGCGGAAAACTGCTCGATCGTATGTTGGCGTCCATCGGCCTGGATCGCTCCAGCGCCTATATCACCAATGTGGTGCCTTGGCGTCCGCCGGGAAACCGTAAGCCGGAACCGACGGAAGTCGAACTCTGCCTGCCGTTCATCGCCCGTCATATCGAACTGATCGCCCCGATGATCCTGGTGTTCCTCGGCGGCGCACCGGCCACCGCGCTGCTCGCCCGCCACGACGCCATCAGCCGGTTGCGGGGCCGCTGGTACGACTATTCCTCGAGCGGATTGCCAAGACCGGTTGCCGCTCTGCCGACCTATCATCCGGCTTATTTGCTGAGAACGCCGCATCATAAGAGAGAGGCCTGGAGCGATTTCCTATCCATCCGCAAGAAGCTGGACAGCTATGTGGAATAAGCATGGCAGAAGCACCGCCCTAAGGCATTGAGTCTCAACAAAACTAAGGAAAAGTTTAGGGTTATTATCCATCAAGGCTTGCTCCTTCCGTTCGAATCGATTTATAAAGCTGAAGATGATCATCGGCGAAACCGATTACGGAAGAGGAGAGACGATGCTGAAAAGCAGGCTTCTCCAGGCCTTCCTGGCCCTGGCTCTGACCTCGGCCACGCACCTTGCGTGGGCCGCCCAGCCCACCCCCGCGGACGGTAATTCCGAAAGCGTGGTTGCGGCCATCAACGGCGCTGCCGGCAAATTGGGCCGTCAGGCCGCTGTTCCAACGCTCCTTGCGGAGTCTGACGCGCAACTCTATCGTTCCGCCTTCGATGCGCAAGATCGCGGCCTTTGGGCCAACGCCGATCGCGACATCGCTCGCTTACGGGATCCGCTGCTGGTCGGGCATTTGCTTGCGCAACGCTATTTGGCCGTAACCTATCGTCCGCAGGCCGAAGAGTTGAAGGACTGGATGGCGCGTTACGCCGATCTGCCGGAAGCCGATGCCATTTTTGACTTGGCCAAGCAGCGCCTGGGCGGCAAGGTCGCCAGCCTGAAGCCTCCGACGCACAGCGTCCGGGCGAACACGGTTTCGACCAGCCATGATGACGATCCCATCTGGGAGGAGTTTTCGGTCGAAAGCAATCGCGAGCTCGGCGCGAGCGATCGACGCCACCAGCAAGACATCAAGGAACGCTTCCGCTCTTTGGTGCGCGAAAACAAATATGATGTGGCGCTGGCCTCCCTGGAAAGCGGCGAAGCGCACCGGCTTCTCGATCAAGTCGATCAGGACGAATTGGCGACGATCCTCTCGATCGCCTATTTCACCGAAGGCCGCGACACCGACGCCCTGCGATGGGCCGGCCCCGCCGCCGACCGGTCGGGTGATGTCCTTCCCGAAGCCCATTGGGTGGCCGGCCTCGCCCTCTGGCGCAGCGGCGCGCATGATGGCGCGGCGGCCCGCCACTTCGAAGCGGTCGGCAATGCCACCGATATTTCCTCCTGGCTGATTTCCGCCGGCGCCTACTGGGCCGCCAGAGCCAATCTGTCCTCTCAACATCCTGAAGTGGTGAACCACTGGCTGCAACGAGCCGCAGCATATCCACGGACGTTCTATGGTCTGCTGGCGCGCCGGGCCTTGGGCGAAAATATTCAATATTCCTGGGATACCCGTCCCTTCACCGATCTGGATGGGGAAGCCTTGAGGCGCGTCCCCGGCGGACGGCGTGCGCTGGCCCTTCTGCAAATCGGCGATAACGGCCGTGCCGAGGACGAACTGCGCCGGCTTTCCGAAGACGCCGGCCCGGCCCTCTCGCAGTCGATGCTGGCGCTTTCCCATACCGGCGGCATGCCGGCGCTGGCCGTCAGCCTGGGCAACCGGATCGAAACGAGGGATGGCCGTTATCACGACAGCGCCGACTATCCGCTGCCGGATTGGCGGCCCGTCAGCGGCTGGTCGATCGACAAGGCTCTGCTGCTGGCCATCGCCCGTCAGGAATCGTCTTTCAACCCCAAAGCCAAAAGCCCTTCCGGCGCCGTCGGTCTGATGCAATTGATGCCGCGCACGGCTCGCTCGATGGGGGCCGGGAAATTGACGGATCCGGAAGTCAATCTTGAGCTGGGACAGCGCTATGTGCGCCGCCTGCTCGACGATGACGCGATCAAGGGCAATCTGCTTTTCCTGGCCGCCTCCTACAACAGCGGCCCCGGCAATGTCGCGCGTTGGCTGCAAAATGCGCATCACAACGGCGACGCCCTTTTGTTCCTGGAAAGCATCCCGGTGCATGAAACCCGGGCCTTCGTCGAACGGGTGATGACCAACTTCTGGGCTTATCGCAACCGCTTGGGACAGACATCGCCATCTCTCGACGCCATCGCCTCCGGCGATTGGCCGTTGTATGATGGCGGGGAGTCAAAAATCCAGGCGGTTAAACATGTCAAAAATTGATGGTGAGCGCGCTTTCCTTTCGGTCAATGTCGCTGTTCTGACGGTCTCGGACAGCCGAACCGAAGCCAATGACACGTCGGGCAAAACCTTGGTCGAATTGATCACCAAGGACGGCCACAAGGTGGTCGACAAACGCATTGTCACCGACGACAAAGATCGGGTTGTCGATCAATTGCGGCACTGGATCAATGACCCCGAAGTCGACGTGGTGATCTCGACGGGCGGCACCGGCTTGACCGGACGCGATATCACGGCGGAAGCGTTCCAATCCGTTTACGAAAAAGAAATCACCGGCTTCGGTGAATTGTTCCGCCATTTGTCTTTTGCCAAAATCGGCACATCGACCATCCAAAGCCGCGCCACCGGCGGCGTCGCCCACGGCACCTACCTCTTTGCCCTTCCCGGTTCGACGAGCGCTTGCCGCGACGCATGGGAGGACATCTTGCGTTGGCAACTCGACAGCCGGCATCTGCCCTGCAATCTGGTCGAACTGATGCCCAGACTGATGGAACATATCAAAGCGCATCACTAGCGCCCATCGTTCCAGGCCATCCGCGGGTCTGTTTCAGGAAGAGAATTTCACCACAGAGACGCAGAGTATAGGCGAGTCTATTCCGAATCTCGCGCACCCGTGCGGGAATCGGGCTACGATTCTTCTCTGTGTCTCTGTGGTGATTTCCATGCCTCCGCCTATCAGCGACGGATCACGCGCATGAAGGAATCATATTGAGGATGGGATTCGTCTCGGTTCGCCGCATCATCGTGCGGCGCCGGGGCCTTCTTTAGCATCGGATTTTCGGACGGCCTCTCTTTCGAGATGGCCTCTTGGTCGTCCTGCTCCCGCTCTTCCATCGCTTTCTCCCGGTGTTATTGATCGTGCCGGTTGGTTCAAAGTGTCGATAGAAATAAAACAATTCTAGTGTTCGGTTTCCGAATTTCGAAGCAGAATGCCCAGGATCGACCGAAATTCTGAAACGATCAGAACACTAGATTTATCAATAAGATAGTTGTGTTTTATGTTTTTGAAATTCCGAAAATCGCTGGTGGCAAAGGTGTCGGAATTTCAAAAACACACAACTAGATACCTCTTAGCGCAAACGCCCTTCAACCACTCTCTTTTTGCGGGTACCTCATGCCTCCCGATTTCTCTTTCGAACGCGCCTTGCAGGGCGCCATCTGCGGCATCGACGAGGTTGGACGCGGACCTTTGGCGGGACCGGTGGTAGCCGCCGCCGTGATCCTGCCGGCGGCGATACCGGCCGAACTCCGCGATCATCTCAATGATTCCAAACTTCTATCGGCGAAGAAGCGAGAGAGCCTGTTCGATGTCATCCATGGCTGCGCTTTGATCGGACTGGGCGAAGCCCACGTCACCGAGATCGACCGGATCAATATTTTGCAGGCGACATTCCTCGCCATGCGGCGCGCCTTCGACGCATTGCGGGAGAAAAGTGCCGTCGATTGGGCCTTGGTCGACGGAAATCAGCGCCCCCCGCTGCCGTGCCGGATCCAATGCATCGTCAAAGGCGATGGCAAAAGCCTGTCCATCGCCGCGGCTTCGGTGATCGCCAAAGTCACCCGCGACCGCCAGATGCGCGTCTTGGCCGAAGCCTTCCCCGGTTATGGCTGGGACCGCAACGCCGGCTACGGGACAGCCGAACATATGCAGGCCATCCATCGCCTGGGCATCACGCCCCATCACCGCCGCAGCTTCGCCCCGATCGCCGCCCTGGTGACCCCTTAGAAAAAGGGGGGCGATCGAACATGGTGGTGACAGATAGGTTTCGAACGGACAAAAGAATGAGGAAAGCACCGAGGTAGACCGTGCCTCACCCCGATGCTCCCTTGCTTCGTCACAATTTTAACATAACCTTTTTTTTCAGGCCCCAAGGCTCCGCCTAAGATGCCCCGTCGAAATACACCAGATGGGGGACGTTCATGATTTCGAGAGTTTCGGCGTTGGCCGCAGCCCTGACATTGGCTGCGAGCGGCGTGGCCTTTGGGCAGACGATTTATCCGTTGGACCGCGCGGAAATTCTCGCCGGCTCCAAATTCGATCTCAAAGTCGAGTTCCCCCTGGTGCAAGACGCTTCCGCCGTCTCGGTGAGCATCAACGGACAAGACGTCCAGAGCGCGCTGCCACAACCCGCGACCTTCCTGCCCAGCGAAGATGGCGAACGATCCGCCCTGTGGATCCGTGACGCCTCGCTTTCCAAACCCGGCAAATATGTCGTCGAGGCGGCGGTTCGCGGAGCCCCCCCGGTCAAAGTCACCTGGGAAGTCTTCGCCACGCCGGCCCGCAAGGCCAAGAACGTCATTCTGTTCATCGGCGACGGTATGTCGGTCGCCCATCGCACCGCCGCGCGCATCCTCGCTAAGGGCATGAAGGAAGGGCGTTACGGCGGCACCGAAATGGCCATTGACGACATGCCCTACATGGCCCTGGTCTCGACGTCGGGAACGGACTCGGTGGTGACCGACAGCGCCAACAGCATGTCGGCCTACACCACCGGTCACAAATCCTGTGTCAACGCGCTGGGCGTCTATTGCGCGCAGAACAAGAACACGCTTGACCATCCCAAGGTGGAAACCATCGCCGAACTGGTGAAGCGGCGGAGCAATATGGCAGTCGGCGTCGTCACCAACACGGAAATCGAGGACGCCACGCCGGCCGGTATGGTCGCCCACACCCGTCGGCGCGCCGACTACAACGATATCGTCAAGATGTTCTACCAGGTCCAGCCCGACGTCATCATGGGCGGCGGTTCTCCCAACTTCCTGGATAAAATGACCCCTGGTTCGAAGCGCCAGGACAATCAGGATTTCATCAAACTCTTCCAGGAAGCCGGGTACAGCTTTGTCACCACCGGCACCGAATTGAATACCGCCGTCCAGCCGGGGCGGACCCCGAAAAAACTGCTCGGCCTGTTCAATACCGGCAATCTCGACGGTGTCCTCGATCGCCGTTTTCTGAAGAAGGGGTCGGTCGACAAGTTCCCCGACCAGCCGGATCTGACCGATCAGGTGCGCGCCTCCCTCGATATTCTGTCCAAAAGCGACAAGGGATTCGTGCTGATGGTCGAATCGGGCCTGATCGACAAATACACCCATGTCCTCGATTGGGAACGCGCGGTCTATGACACCATCATGCTCGACAACGCCGTCAAGCTGGCCAAGGACTTCGCCGCCAAGAAGAATGACACTTTGATCATCGTGGTCGGCGACCATACCCACCCCGTCTCGCTCGCCGGCACCTATGACGATGAGCGCAAGGGTGATACCGCGCGTGACAAGATGGGCGTCTACAACGAGGCGAAATTCCCCAACTATCCGGCCGCCGACGCCGAAGGCTATCCCGCCTCCGTCGACGTCTCCCGCCGCTTGGCCTTCGTCTTCGGCGCCTATCCCGACCATTGCGACACCACCAAGCCGCACCTCGAAGGTCCGAACGTTCCGGCCGTCAAAGGAGACGATGGGAAATATGTCGCCAACGAGAAGAACTGCACCGCTCCGCTGGCGGTTCGCCGCACAGGGAACCTGCCCACGGATCAGCCGCAGGATGTCCATGCCGCCGACGACGAAGTCCTGACCGCCATCGGCCCCGGCGCCGAGCAGTTCCACGGTCGTATCGACAACACCCGGGTCTTCCGCTACATGGCCAACGCCCTGGGTCTGGCCAGCCACTAAACGGATGGTCAGAGATCTCACCACGTCCGCGATCAGCCGGCGCCGCGTTCTTCTCGGCGCCGGCGCTTTGCTCTTACCGGCAGGCCCGGGCAGAGCCGAGGACGCCGTGACCTTCGACGGGCTCTACAAGAGTTTTGGCGTCCGCGGCCTTGAATTCAGCGACCGGTTGCTGTCTCTCAACGGCAGCGTCGTCTCGATGAAGGGCTATATGGCTCCACCACTCAAGGCCGAGAGCCATTTTTTCGTCCTCACCCGCGAACCAATGGCCCTGTGCCCCTTCTGCCAATCCGATGCCGAATGGCCCCTCGACATCGTCGTTATCTATCTGGAGGGGGTCGCCCCACTGGTGAGCGGTGGCGACGCCGTCACCGTCCGCGGGCGGCTTCAGGTCGGATCCTGGAGTGACCCGGAAACCGGGTTCGTCAGCCAAGTGAGAATCGTCGATGCCGCTTTCCGCCGCAGCTAACGCGCATTTATCGTCCCCCGCCTTGATCCGGATTGAAAATCTGAACGTCCAGATCGCGGAGAACGGTGGTCAGTCCATCCTCGATATCCCTGCCATGACGATTGGCGAAGGCGAATGCCTGGGCATCGCGGGACCATCGGGTGCCGGAAAAACCACGCTGTTGCACGTCCTGGCCGGTCTCTCGCCCTGCCAGGGAACGATCCGTTGGGGCAGCCGAGATCTGTCCGCGCTGTCCGAGAGGAACCGCGACCGGTGGCGTCGCGACAATGTCGGCTTCATCTTCCAGGATTTCGCTTTGGTGCCGGAATTATCCGTGCTGTCGAACATCCTGCTGCCCATCAGTTTCGATCACTGGCGGATACCCGCCCAACATCGGGCGGAGGCAGCCGCCTTGGCGTCCGCCATGGCCCTGCCCGAGCTTTCGCGCCGGGCGCAATGGCTCTCGCGCGGCGAACAACAGCGGGTGGCCGTCGCCCGCGCCCTGCTGCGCCAGCCCAAGCTCATCTTGGCGGATGAGCCGACCGCCAGCCTGGACAAAGACAGCGGCCTCGCCGTCATCGAGTTGCTGCTGACCGGTGCCCGCCAAACCGGCGCGACGCTGATCGCCGTCTCACACGACCGGAGATTCCTCGACCGTCTCGACCGGGTCGTCCATTTCGATCAGGGCCGCATTGTCGACTCCCGTGGAGACCTGTCATGAATCCGTGGCCGATCATTCTGGCGGATCTCAGAAATCTGCGCTGGATCGCCTGGGCGGTTCCCTTGGTCGTGGCCGTCGCCATCGCCATCGGCATCGCCGTCAGCGCCCAGGATCAGGCCTTGCGGACGGCATCGGCGCGCGCCGCCGACGACTTCGATCTGCTGGTCGGCGCGCCGGGCAGCCAAACGCAGTTGGTCCTGACCTCCGTCTATCTGCAAGCCGAAGCCGTCGGCCTGATCGACGGCGGCCTGCTCAATCGTTTGAACGACGACCCCCGTGTTGCCGCAGCCGCCCCGATCGCCTTCGGCGACGTCGTCCACGGCTATCCGGTGGTCGGCACGACCCCGGCCTTCGTCACCCGCTGGGGCCGTTTAAAACCGGCGGACGGACGGAGCTTCACGGAAGAAAACGAAGCGGTCGTCGGGGCGAATGTCGCGCTCGCGCTCGGCGCGACGGTCACGCCGTCACACGGTATGGCGCACAATGGCGCGCTTGGCGAAGAAGGGGCAGAGGAACATGCCCATCAGCATGAGCATGCCCAGTACCACATCGTCGGGCGCCTGCCGCGTCTCAATTCGCCGTGGGACTGGGCCATTCTGGTGCCGATCGAAAGCGTCTGGGAGATCCACGGGCTCGGCAACGGACATGCCGTCGACGAGGCGCCGCTCGGCTCGCGCTTCGACGCGCCAAGCATTCCGGGCGTGCCGGCCATCGTGATCAAGCCGAAATCGGTCGCCGCCGCCTATGAACTGCGATCCGAATATCGCAAAGGCGGCACCATGGCGCTGTTTCCGGCCGAGGTCCTGGTCTCGATTTACCGCACCTTGGGTGACGTGAAACAAGCGATGGTCATCGTCTCGGGATTCAACAACGCCCTGGTCCTGGTCGCCACGGTTTCCCTGCTGCTGACCATGGTCGGCCTGCGGCAGAAGCGCTACGCCGTCCTCCGCGCGTTGGGCGCCCCCCGGGCTTACGTTCTGCTGGCCGTATGGCTGGGCTCCACCGGCCTCTTGGCCTTGGGTTGCCTCCTCGGCCTCGGCTTGTCGCTGGCCGTCTCATGGGGCGCCGGCGCCCTCATCGAGGCACGCACCGGGTTGCATCTTCCCATCGCCCTGGGATGGTCGGAACTGGCCTTTGTCGGGGTGCTGCTCGCCGGCGGCGGCCTGCTGTCCCTGATTCCGGCGCTTTTCGTCTATCGGCGCCCCGTCGGCCCCAGCCTGCGCTGACGGAGGGCGACGGGCGCAGGCGTTTAAAATACATATATTTCAACTCATTCTTGACGCACGCTGAGCTTTGACTCAAAGTGCGTCAATGGCCATGCTCAAGACCAATGTGATTCTCCAAGGCGATTGCATCGCTTCGCTCAACGCGCTTCCGGCGCGATCGGTCGATCTCGTCTTCGCCGACCCGCCCTATAACTTGCAGTTGGGAGGCGAACTGCTGCGCCCGAACAACAGCAAGGTTGATGGCGTCGACGAAGACTGGGACCGCTTCGGCGACCAGAAAAATCCATCCAACAGTTTTGCCGTTTATGACCAGTTCACCCGCGAATGGCTGTCGGCGGCCCGGCGCGTGCTGAAGGACGACGGCGCTCTATGGGTGATCGGCAGCTATCACAATATCTATCGCGTCGGCGCGATTTTACAGGACCTCGGCTTTTGGATCCTCAACGACGTGGTCTGGACAAAAACCAATCCCATGCCCAATTTCCGGGGCACCCGCTTCACCAACGCGCATGAGACGCTGCTGTGGTGCGTGAAGGCGCCGAACGCCCGCTACACCTTCAATTACGAAGCCATGAAGAATCTCAATGATGGCTTGCAGATGCGCAGCGACTGGATGTTGCCGCTGTGTACCGGCTCCGAGCGATTGAAAAGTGACGGCAAGAAGACCCATCCGACGCAGAAGCCGGAAGCACTGCTTTATCGCATCCTTCTCGCCACGACCAACCCCGGCGACCTAATCCTGGATCCGTTCTTCGGAACCGGCACCACCGGCGCCGTCGCCAAAAAACTGGGCCGCCGCTGGATCGGACTGGAACGCGACGACGCCTATATCGCGGCGGCGCGGGCCCGGCTTGACGCCACCCGAGAAATTACCGATTTGTCGGTGATTTCCACCCCCAACAAGCGGAACGAGCCGCGAATTCCCTTCGGCACGGTCCTCGAACGCGGCCTTTTGGACCCCGGAGACTTGCTGTGGGGCGGCGACCGGCGGCGTTGGATGGCCAAAATTCGGGCCGACGGCACGCTGATTTCGGCCGATTACAAAGGGTCGATTCATCAGGTCGGCGCCGCGGTGCAAGGCGCGCCGGCCTGCAACGGCTGGACGTTCTGGCATTTCGAACAGAATGGCGAGTTTCACACCATCGATCGGTTGCGCCAAAAAATCCGGGCCGAATTGCATTAGGGACAAAAAAGTAGCGACAAAATTCAGGAGACCGCTCGTGAGTGCTCCTCAGTCCCGCGAAAGCCGAACCGGCACCCTTTTCGGACATCCGACAGCATTAGCCTTCCTGTTCGGCACCGAAATGTGGGAACGCTTTTCCTACTACGGAATGCGGGCGCTGCTCACCCTTTACATGGTGAAATATCTGTTCCAACCGGGCACCGTCGAATCGGTCGCCGGCTTCGCCACATTGAAAGGCTACTTGGAAGCCGTTTTCGGTCCACTGGCCATCCAACCGGTGGCGTCCCAGATTTATGGCCTTTACACCGGTTTGGTCTATCTGACGCCGGTTTTTGGCGGGCTGCTCGCCGACCGCCTGATCGGCCGGCGCCGCACCGTGGTGATCGGGGCCCTCTTGATGGCGATCGGCCATTTCATGATGGCGTTCGAATCTCTCTTTCTGTTCGCCCTGTTGACGCTGATTCTCGGCAATGGCGCCTTCAAGCCGAACATTTCGACTCAGGTCGGAGGACTTTACCCCCCTGGCGATCACCGGCGCGATCGGGCCTATTCGATCTTCTATGTCGGGATCAATCTGGGAGCTTTCTTCTCGCCGCTGGTTTGCGGCACGTTGGAAGAACGGTTCGGCTGGCATTATGGATTCGCTGCCGCCGGCGTCGGCATGCTGGCGGGCCTCGCCATCTATCTTTACGGTCAGCGCCATTTGCCGCCCGAACACCCTATCGTCCGCTCCACCGCAACCCGCGAGAAGACGCCCTTCACGCGCGACGAATGGAAAGCGGTGATCGCCTTGCTGCTCTTGTGGGTCCCCACCGTCTTGTTCTGGGCAACCTACGAGCAGCAGGGCAACACCATCGCGCTGTGGGCCGAAGACGCCACCGACCGCACTCTCTCGATCCTTTCCTGGTCGGCGGAGATTCCCACCACCTGGTTCCAGGCCTTCAATCCCTTCATGATTTTTGCCTTCACGCCCGGCATCGTAGCCTTGTGGAACTGGCAGGCGAAACGGCGTCGAGAGCCGACCACACTCACCAAAATGGCGCTGGGATGCCTGGGCGTGGCTTTGGCCAATCTGATCATGGTCGGCGCGGCCCATTGGGTCGGCGCCGACGGCAAGGCCAGCTGGCTATGGCTTGCCGGCTATTTCGTGGTGATCACCATCGGCGAACTCTATCTGTCGCCGATCGGCCTGTCCCTGGTTTCAAAGATAGCCCCGGCCCGCATTCTTTCGATGATGATGGGCCTCTGGTTCGCCAACATCTTCATCGGCAACATTCTCGCCGGTTGGCTCGGCAGCCTGTGGAGCGACATGGCCAAGGCGGATTTTTTCTTGATGATCGCCGCCATCTCGGCGGCCGCTGGTGTGGTCATCTGGCTGTTCAACAAGCCGCTCTCGCCAATCCTCGAAGACTGACTCCCACGCTCGGCATCGTTCAAAATGTCTATTTCGCCCCTTTGGCCGTCGGACAGGCGTGCCTGGGATCGTGCGTATCGCAAACCACAACCTGCTGCATGAAGGCCAGCCATTCGTTGGTGATCTCGACGGGCACAGGAAGATGCTCCTTGTCGAAGGCCGGACCGCGCCACGAGCGCCACACCACATAGGTGCGATCCTTGGCGCTGATCACTTTGTAAAGGCTGAGCTCCCCGTCCTTCCATTGCTTCGATTTCGGGCAGGCGACAGCCCGCATGGCCGTCTCATACCCGTTCTCCACCGCCAGGCTGAGCTGTCCGGCGCCGATATCTTCACAGGCGTTCTTGACGATTTCCAACTGATCCTTCAGCACATCTTGCGGCGGCTTGGTCGCCAGACCGCTCATCATCTGCACCGTCAGCATTTCGGTCCATTCCTTCAGCGTCTGGCCGGGCGGCAACACTTCCGTGACATCGACGGTGCCCTTGGTGTCGTGATAGCCGACCACCCAGCCTTTGGGCGGCTGAACAAACAGCTGTTCGCTGGACTGCTGCTGGGCAGAGGCCAACGAGGACCAAAAAACGATGCCGACAACGGCGGAAAGAACCACACGCATAACGAACTCCTGATCGCGACGTTACCTAACCTGTATTTCTCATAGCCACGTCGTCGGCACGGGCATGAGAAATACAGGTTAATACCCTTTGGCCAAAGCATGGCGAACCACTTTTCGCATGACCGTCGGCAAGGCTTGTCCATCGAGACCGTCCAACGCGCACCACAGGCCCCTGGCCAACTCCGGCGTGCGGGCGCGGCCGATCAGAACGGTCAACTCAAGATGAAAATGAGTAAACCCATGCAGCACCAGACCGGGAAGAGCGCGCCACTCGGCTTTGACCGGAGCCTCGCTCGCGGCCTCGGCCAAATCCCATGGCTCGTCACGCCAGGCCGTCGAGGGGATTTCCATCATGCTCCCCAACAACCCCTTTTCCGGGCGGCGACGCAGCAACACCGCGCCATCCTTGCGCAATGTCCAAAAGGCGACCCCCCGCCGCGTCGGCCTCTCCGGCTTGGCCAATTTTGCCGGCAAGCCTTCGGCGATACCCAGACGACAGCCCTCGCAGGCATCCCGCCAGGGACACAGCACGCATGCCGGCTGTCGCGGCGTACAGACCGTCGCGCCGAGATCCATCAGGGCCTGCGCATAATCGCCGGCCCGCAGGGGCGGTGTCAGGCTTGCCGCCAAGGCCTTCAATTTCGGCTTTGATCCCGGCAACGGATCGGTGACGGCGAACATGCGGGCGATCACCCGCTCGATATTGCCATCCATCACAACGGCGGAATGTCCATGGGCGATGGCGGCGATGGCGGCGGCGGTGTAATCGCCGATGCCGGGCAGCGAGCGCAAGCCCTCCTCGTCCTCGGGAAACACCCCATCGCGCCACTCGCTGACCAATTGAGCGCATTTGTGCAGATTTCGAGCCCGCGCGTAATACCCCAATCCGGCCCAGGCGACCAAGATGTCGTCAAGCGGCGCAGCGCCCAAATCTTTGACCGTCGGCCAACGTTCGATGAAGGCGCGAAAATAGGGAGCGACGGCAACCACGGTGGTCTGCTGCAACATGATTTCGGACAGCCAGACGTGATAGGGATCGGCCTGAACGCCCGGCGGCGAGCGCCACGGTAAGACACGGGCGTTTCGGTCATACCAGGCGAGCATGCGGTCGGAGAGGCTGGAGATAGATCCGTGCAAGGCTGTCTCTTGAACGCGTGATATGCGTTTATCCATGGACTTCTTTCGTCGCGTTGGCGCGTTGAGCGCCCGCGCGAAGGTTCGCGCGAAAGCCAAGCCGGCGGACGCCGGCGCCCGGCGACTGAGGGACCATCAATGGCTGAGGCGAGCGCCGTGCCGGCGATTGCCGTGGGGAAGGATGTGGCATGACCGGCAAGATAGCATAGAATGGCGCCATGCAAGCGAGCCCCCATGTCCGACCGACCTGAAGAAAAACGCGGCAGCTCCGGGCCGCGCGCCATCGCCGAGATGACGGCGCGTCTCACCCGCCGGTCTCTGGGCAAGCGCGGCTTCACCGAATCCGCCTTGATCGCGGAATGGCCGGCTGTGGTCGGATCGCTGTTGGGAACGATGACGCTGCCGCTACGCATCGCTTTCGCGCGCGGCGAGCGATCGGGCGGCACCTTGCATATTCGCGTCTCGTCAGGCGCCATGGCGACGCAACTTCAGCATCAAGAGCCCTTGATCGTGCAGCGCATCAACGGCTATTTCGGCTATGGCGCCATCGCGCGACTGGCCATCGTCCAAGGCCCGGTGGCGCCCCGGCCCGTCAAACGACCACCGCCGCCGCCGGAATTGACCACTCAGCAGGAAGATCAATTGACCGAGCGTTTGAGCGGAATTGACGACCCGGAATTGAAATCCGTCCTCGCCGCCCTCGGACGCCACCTTGCGGCAAGGCGCTGATACACCCTAATATCCACGAAATTCCTTTTCTGGAGAATCGAGTGAAGACTTTAGCCTGGATATCCCGCGCCCTGATCATGATGGCAGCCTTGGCGTTGGGTAGCGTGAGCGCGGCCCAAGCGCAAGACAAGCCTTGGGTTATCGACGAAGTCATGGGCAAGGCCGATGCGCCGATCACCATTATCGAATATTCCTCGCTGACCTGTCCGCATTGCGCCAAATTCCACGCCGAAACCTTCCCCAAGGTCAAAGCGGACTGGATCGATACCGGCAAGGCCAAGCTGATTTTCCGCGATCTGCCCTGGGATCCCCTGGCTCAAGCGACCGCCATGGTCTCGCATTGCTCGGGGGATCGCTATTTTGCTTTCATCAACACGTTCTTTCGGACCCAGGAGCAGTGGACCAGCAACCCCTCGCCCTTGGCCGCCATCAAAACCATCGCCAAATTGGGCGGCATGGGGGATGATCAGGTCGACAAATGCCTGAGCGACAACGGACTGTTGAACGAGATCAATGCGCGCAAAGACGACGCCCAATCCCGTTACAAGGTCGATTCCACGCCGAGCTTCATCATCGGCGGCAAGCTCTATTCGGGCGACATGCCCTATGACGAGTTCGCCAAGTTGTTGAGCGGACAGGGCAAATAGGCGGTTCCGAGGGGCGTTGTGATTCAGTTTGTTCGCCTTCGCCTCTCGGGCTTCAAGTCTTTTGTCGATCCGATCGATGTGGTGATCGAACCGGGCATGACCGGAGTGGTCGGCCCGAACGGCTGCGGTAAATCGAATTTGGTCGAGGCGCTTCGCTGGGTGATGGGCGAAACCTCGGCCAAACAGATGCGTGGCGGCGAGATGGACGACGTCATCTTCGGCGGCAGCGCCAACCGCCCGCCACGCAATCTGGCGGAAGTCGCCCTGGTCCTCGACAACCGGTCGCGCAGCGCGCCGTCACAATTCAACGACTCGGAAGAACTCGAAGTGACCCGCCGCATCGATCGCGGCCAGGGGTCGCTTTACAAGGTGAACGGCAAGGAGACGCGCGCCCGTGACGTGCAGATCCTGTTCGCCGACGCGGCGACCGGGGCACGTTCGACGGCGATCGTCAGCCAAGGCCGGATCGGCGCCATCATCAATGCCAAGCCGTCGGATCGGCGCAGCCTGCTCGAAGAAGCCGCCGGAATCGGCGGTTTGCACTCGCGTCGGCATGAGGCCGAATTGCGGCTCAAGGCCGCGGAGGGCAATCTCGAACGGCTGGTCGACGTGGTCACGACGCTTGACTCTCAATTGCAAGCCCTGAAAAAGCAGGCCCGCCAGGCTGCCCGTTATCGCAATCTGTCCCAACAGATCCGTGACATCGAAGCCCGGCTTTTGGCGTCGCTTTGGGCCGCGGCCATGCGGGATCTCGATGCCGCGCGCGCCGACGCCGAACAAGTGGAACGCCAAGTCTCCACCCTGACCGGCCTCGCCGCCGAAGCGGCAACCCGCCAGGCGGAGGCCGCCGCCGGCCTGCCGGCCTTGCGTCTGGCCGAAGCCGAGCAAGCCGCCAAACTGCAACGCCTGTCCTTGGCGCGCGAACAGCTCGATGCCGAAGAGGGACGTCTGGACGTCGCCAAGCGGGACTTGGAATTGCGTCTGCAGCAAATCGCCACCGACCTGCACCGGGAGGCGGCGCGCGCCGCCGACGCCGATCAGGCCTTGGGCCGCCTCGCCGAGGAAAAGGACACCTTGATCTCGGCCTGCGCCGACGAAAACGACCAACAAACGCAGGCATCGGCCACGGTCGAGGCGATCTCGGCGGAAGCGGCCGCCATTGAAGCGGCGCTGGCCACCGTCATGGAAGAGGTGGCTGCGGCGGATGCCGATCGCGCCGCGGCCTTGCGGACGCTCGCCGAGGCCGAAGCGCGCCGCGAAAAACTGGGCAGCCGCGTCGAAGAGATGGCGGCCCTTCGTCTCGCCGCCGAAACCGAGGCGGTGGATCAGGCCGACTTGACCTCCGCCGAAATGGATCTCGAAGAGGCGCTCGAATATCTGGAAACATGCCGGGCGGATGCCGAAGGCATCGAACAGCGTCGTCAGGACGCCCAGTCGTTGCGCGAACAGACCCGCGACATGTTGCAGACGATCATCGCCACACGATCGAAATTGCAGGCTGAAGCCGAAGCGCTGAAGGAGTTGGTGGCCCAAGCGGCCGGTGGCGATCACAGCCCCGTTCTCGACGATGTCAATGCCGTCAGCGGCTATGAGATCGCTTTGGGCGCCGCGCTTGGCGAAGATCTGACCGCGCCTCTGGAACGGGACGCCCCCTTCTCCTGGCGAAATCTGCCGCCCCTGGCGATCACGCCGGCCTTGCCCGCCAATGTCCCGCCCCTCTCCCATTTCGTGACCGCGCCACCGGCGCTGGCCCGCCGTCTCGGCCAGACCGGCGTGGTGGAGACCGCAGAGCAGGGCGACAGCCTGCTGGCCGATTTGGCGCAAGGCCAACGGCTGGTCAGCCCGGACGGCGCGATGTGGCGGTGGGATGGCTTCACCGCGCGGGCCGGTGCCCCCAGCGCCACCGCGGTGCGGCTGCGTCAGCGCAACCGGTTGCGCGAACTGGCTCTTCAGATCGATGACGCCGATATGGGGGTGGCCGAAGCGGAAGCGCGGGCCGAAACCGCCGCCGCCACGGTCGAACGGGAAGCCGCCGCCGAGCGAAAAACCCGCGAGGATATGCGGAGAGCGGAGGCCGAAGCGACAAAACTGCGCGAAGCGCATGCCAAATTGGCGCAGAAGGCCGCCGCCGCCCAATCGCGTCTGGCCGGTCTGGTCGATCGCGAGACCGCCCTCCAGGCCGATCTTGCCGAAGCCAGGGCGGCGGAAGAGGCCGCGCGCGCCGTGGTTGCCGGTTTTACCGGCAATAACGAGGGGCGAGACAAGGTCGCCTCTTTGCGGGCCGATCTGGCCGAAAAACGGACGCACCTCGTCGAATCGCGCAGCTTCCTCGACCGTCTGCTCCGCGAAGCCGGTGATCGTCGCCGCCGGTTGGACGCCATCGCCACCGAGGAAACCTCCTGGGGGGAACGCGCGGCAACCGCCACCCGGCATCGCGAGGAATTGGACGAACGACGCGAAACCGTGTTCGCCGAGTTGGAACATTTGGCCTCTCTGCCGTTGGAAATCGCCGAAAAACGCCAAACACTTCTCGACGACATGGCCCAAGCCGAAGCCGATCGCCGCCAGGCGGCGATCGTTCTGGCAGAAGGCGAACAACTGCTGGCGACGGCCGACCGCATGCTGAAGGAAGCCGAGCATGCTCTGGCCGCCGCGCGCGAGGAGCGCATCCGGCGCGAGGCGGCGATCGCGGCGGCCGCCCAACAAGCCAGAGCGGTGGCCGAGCGTATCGCAGAAAAGCTGGACCTGACCCCGAGCCAATTGGCCGAACAAGTCGCGGATGCCGAAATTGGCGATATCGAGGAGATGGAACTCAAGCTCGACCGACTTGTGCGTGAACGGGAAAATATGGGTCCCGTCAATCTCCGGGCCGAAGACGAAGCCACCGAACTGGAGCAGCGCATGGCGGACCTCAACGCCGAGCGCGACGACTTGGTCGCCGCCATCGCCAAATTGCGCCAAGGCATCAACGACATCAACCGCCAAGGCCGAGAGCGCCTGCTGGCCTCGTTCGAGGCCGTGGACCAACATTTCCGCGGGATGTTCGTGCGCTTGTTCGGAGGCGGACGGGCTCATCTCACCTTGACCGAATCCAACGATCCGTTGCAGGCCGGCCTGGAGATCATGGCCAGCCCCCCCGGCAAACGCCTGCAAGTGCTATCCCTGCTGTCCGGTGGCGAGCAGGCGCTGACGGCGCTGGCCCTGCTGTTCGCTGTCTTTATGACCAATCCCGCACCGATCTGCGTCCTCGACGAGGTGGATGCTCCGCTCGACGATGCCAATGTCGATCGTTTTTGCTCGATGGTGGCCGAAATCGCCCAGACCACGCGGACGCGTTTCATGGTGGTCACCCATCACCGCATGACCATGGCCCGTATGGATCGCCTGTTCGGCGTCACCATGGCCGAGCGCGGCGTTTCCACCGTCGTCTCGGTGGACCTGCAAACCGCCGAGGCTCTTCGAGAACCAACGTAAGAACCACTGGATTCGATGCCTTTTCGCGAATGGACAGCACCAATTGACAGCGCTATCATAACAAGAGTCCATTAAGATTGGGAAATGCGGCCATCCGAGACCACCGGTTCTTTTTGGGGAATCATATGTCGTCATTTGAAATATCGCGGCGCCTGTTCTGCGGCGGTCTCGCCGCCACGGCCATGACGAGCGGACAGGTGCGGAAGGCTTGGAGCAACTCGGTTGCCGACCCCTGGTCACAGGCGCAAGCCATCATCGATCGCCTGGCCCATCCGGTCTCCATCCCGGAACGCTCTTTCGACGTCACCGGCTTCGGCGCCGCGGCCTGCCGACGGGTGCCATTCGCCACGCCTTACAGTTCGGGCATGACTCATGCGCCGGGCTCAGCGGACAATTTCACCGCGTTCAACGCGACCATCGCCGCTTGCCATGCCGCAGGCGGCGGTCGCGTCTTGGTACCGGCGGGTCATTGGTATTGCGCCGGACCGATCACATTGCGGAGCAATGTCGATTTTCATCTGAACGCCGGCGCCTCCATTTTGTTCAGCCCCAATCCTGCCGATTACGCCAAATATGGCCTTTACGCCTGCGGACCAAACGGCAATCTCTATCGATCGCGCTGGCAAGGGAATGACTGCCTCAACTTTGGAGCGCCCATTTATGCCTTCCAACAGACCAACTTCGCGCTGACCGGTGACGACCCGGCCCGTTGCATTCTGGACGGCCAAAGTTCGACGCCGTTCGACGGCAGCCGTTGCTGGTGGACCTACTGGGGAAGAGATCAATCCTACGGCCATGTCAAAGGCGCTCCGTCGCAGGTCACGGCGAATCCGCTGAACCGACCGCTTTCAGACGTCGCACCCGGCCTTCCCGCCGACCAATTGAGCCTGTTGCAAGACGCCGCGGGGCAGTGGAAAAAGGACGTGTTCTATCTTCCGGCGTTGTCGGAGGCGGGTGTCCCCTTCGATCAACGCATATTCGGCCTCGGCCACTCTCTGCGCCCCTGCATGGTCGAAGTGATCGACTGCGCCAACGTCTTGCTATCGGGCTACCAACTCAACAACACCCCCTTCTGGCAGCATCATCCCGTCGGATGCCGGGATTTGGCGATCACCAACGTCCATGCCAACAGCATGGGCCCGAACAACGACGGTTTCGATCCGGAATCCTGCGACACGGTCCTGGTCGACAATGTCACCTTCAACACCGGGGACGACTGCGTCGCCGTCAAGGCCGGCAAGGACAACGACATCGGATATGGTCCGGCGCGAAATCACGTGTTCCAGAACTGCACCATGAACAGCGGCCATGGCGGGATTACGCTGGGCAGCGAAATGGCGGCAGGCATCAGCGATATGTTCGCCCAGAACATCGCCATGCTCAATCAGAACTGGGAAACCAGTCCGTTGAATATCGCGCTGCGCATCAAGGCGAATATGAACCGCGGTGGTTCCGTGCAGAATTTTTTCGTCCGCAACATCAGCCTGCCCAACGGCGTGTCGATGACCCCGTCTTCCTACGACTCCCTCGCCTTGCCGGGAAGCCCGATCCCGATAGCGACGTCCCTGGCGCAAGGCGGCGTGCTGACCATCGATTGCGATTATCAGCCGGCCGCCGACCTGATCAGGACGCGTCCGCCGACGGTGAAAAACGTTCACATCTCCAATGTCACAGTGACGCCGCCACCGGGTAAACCGACAAGCTGTTATCAGGCGGTGATCTCCGTCGGCCCCGTCGCATCGGATTACAACGGAACGCCCCCAATGCCGCCGATTTCGCCGGTCACGGGAGTGACCATCTGCGATTGCGATTTCGGCGCGGCGGCCAATAGCGCTCAGCCGTTTTATCTCTACAATACCCAAGGCATGACGCTGAAAAACGTCACCATCGGTGGCCAACTCTACAATCAGACCCTGTCGGGATAAGGCAACGACGCCCCTTGCAGAGAGGGGGAAGCAACCGCGCGAAGCCGCTCCCCTTCTCCAACGAAGGACTTGAAGCGAAATAGTCGCTTCAAGTCCTATAGCCCGAGCGGCGCCTGAGCCTGCCGGAGGCGCAGGCGTCATTTATGACGTTAGAACCTGACGCGATTATTTCGCGTCAGGTTCTAAAGACCGAACGACCAAACGTCCTGCACGGTCTTGTGAAGGACCTGTTCGTGATCTTCCCGCGACAGGAAGCTGAAATGGTCGCGGTAGAGTTCGACCGCCTTGTCATAAGTCAGTAAATCCAGACAAATCGGCCAGTCGCTTCCCCACATCAGTTTTTTCGGGCCGAAGGCGGCGAAGAGCCGTTTGACCTGCTCCAGAGAATCGGCATAGGGATAGGCCTGCTTGGAAAGCGACCACATGTGGGAAATTTTCACATAGACCTTGGGATAGCGGGCGAGGTCCAGCAACATCTGCAACTGGTCGGGGTGATCGAGGGGAGAATCGGCCATGTGGTCGATCACGACCGTCAGATCCGGATTCTTCTCGATCAGCGGAATCACGTCGGGCATCCGGGTCACCGGCGCCAGAACAGTCATCGGCACCTTGAGATCCGCGCATCGACGCCATAACGGCGCCATCAATGGCCCACGAATCCAATCGCCGTCCGCATCGCCTGAGGGACTGAGCCGCACGCCTCGAAATCCCTGCTCCTCAACCAGTTTGCTCAAGTGATCGGCATTGGCCGGATCTTCCGGATTGACCCGGCAAACACCTTTGAAGGTCTCCGGGAAGCGCTTCAACACATCGGCGAGATAGCTGTTGTCCCACTTGTAATGGATCACCTGGATGATCACCGTCCGCGACACGCCGTTCGCCTTCATCAAATCGAGCAGCATCTCGACGGTTCGATCTTCCGGGGGCACCACGCGGCCCGCGGCAAACGGAAATTGAGGATCGTGCTTCCAGACATGCACATGGGAATCGATCAACAACGGCTTCACGTCAGCGGCCTGTGCGACGGACGAAATAGCCGATCCGATCAACGGCATGGCCACGGCATTGGCCAATGACGCGGCAAGAAAATCACGACGACTCAGCATGACAACCTCCCTTTTTGTCCACTTTTATGAGGGTTATGATAGCGCTATCATTGTGATGCGCAAGCGTTTTCCAAAGAAACTCCAGCCCATATTGCCAGCCGCCTTTGGCGAACCCTCCTGTCACCAAAGACGGCCCCGGCATCGCGCTGCAATGAGGTGGCCGGGATCACCTTGCGCCGACCAACCCCGGATAAGGATCCCGCGCCGACGCACCGCGCCCCTAACCCATAATAATTAAATGGTTATTTGCCTATGATAGAGAACGGCCTCCGGGCAATTGCCCTCGCTTGACAGTCCGAAAAGCAAATCTTATGTTGCCCGCGCCTAGAGGCCTCGTTGGGGCCGAATGGGGGACCGGGGAGCGGACGGAAATGACGGACGAATCCAGGGAACCCCGCCCGCTCGACGATCTTGATGCCCGGCTGCGCGCAGCGCGCGGACAAAGAGAAAGCGAGACACGGAGGGAGACGGCGGGACGAAGCAGCACAGGCATGGGCCTGGGGTTTCGCATCGCCACCGAGTTGGTTGCAGGTATCGCCGTCGGCACCCTGATTGGCTATGCCCTTGACGGATGGCTGGGGAGCAGACCTTGGTTTATGGTGGTGTTCCTCTTCCTGGGAGCTGCCGCCGGTACGATGAACGTCTATCGCGCCGCCAAAGGCCTGGATGATTCCGTCGGGCTCGGCGAAGCGCAAAGACGTAAGGAACGGGACAGAACGAACGATTCATAAGAGAGGCAGACGGTGGCTAATCCGGTCGAACAGTTCAAAATTCAGCCCTTGGTCCCCCTCGAGGTCGGCGGAGTGAATCTCTCTTTCACCAATTCCGCCCTCTTCATGGTGGTCTCGATTGTTCTGGTGACGGCCTTCCTTACGCTTTCGGTCCGTGGGCGCGCCCTGGTTCCCGGGCGTTGGCAGTCAATGGCCGAGATCTTCTACGAATTCGTCGCCAATATGATCAGGGACAATGTCGGCTCCGAAGGACGAAAATATTTCCCCTTCATTTTCTCCCTGTTCATGTTCGTGCTCTTCGGCAATTTGCTGGGCATGATTCCCTATACCTTCACCTACACGAGCCACATCATCGTCACCTTCGGCTTGGCGGTGGTGGTCTTCGTCGGGGTAACGATCATCGGCTTCGCCCGGCACGGCGTCGGCTATCTGCGGATGTTCTTTCCGCATGGGGCGCCGCTGGCGACCGCCGTCATTCTGGTGCCGATCGAGTTGATCTCTTATTGCTCGCGGCCGTTCAGCCTGGCCATTCGTTTGTTCGCCAACATGACCGTCGGCCATATCATCCTCAAGGTGATGGCCGGTTTTGTGGTGGCGCTGGGTGTCTTCGGCATCGTACCCATGGCGTTCCTGGCCGGCGTCACCATTCTGGAGTTCGGTATTGCCGTTCTTCAGGCCTATGTGTTTGCCATTCTCTCCTGCATCTATCTGCATGACGCCATTCATATGCATTGACGGCCGAGGATTAAGCAACGGTCGGCAGGCAGAGACCGAATTTCGTGGTTTTATCGTTTCAAGAAAGGGAAGTTCTATGGATCCGCAAGCTGCAAAGATGATTGGTGCTGGTCTGGCCGCCATCGGCATGATCGGGTCGGGTATCGGCGTCGGTAACATTTGGGCCAGCCTGATCGCCACCGTTGGTCGCAACCCGGCCGCCAAATCCAGCGTCGAGCTTTATGGCTGGATCGGCTTCGCGGTGACCGAGGCCATCGCGCTGTTCGCTCTGGTCGTCGCCCTGATCCTGCTGTTCGTCTAACGCGTTCAGCCCGCGGATTTTCCGGGACTCCCCGATCAAGCGGGGTCCCGGTGGATTCGTTTTTTGGCCGTACTTCGCGAACAGGAAGTCCCGAGCAATGCCTCAATTCGATCCAACCTTCTTCACGACGCAGCTCTTCTGGCTGTTCGTCACTTTTGCCTTGCTCTATGTGCTGATGTCGTCTCTGGCCATGCCAAAGATCGGCGCGGTGCTGGAGGAACGCCAACGCAAGATCGACGATAATCTCGACAAAGCCGCGCAGCTTAAGGCGGAAGCGGAAACAGCGATTGCGCTCTATGAGAAGGCTCTGGCCGAATCCCGTGTCCAGGCCCAGGCTATCTTGCGCGCCAGCGGCGAGACCATGGCCAAACAGGCCGAAGAGCGCCAAAAGCAGCTTGGCGAACGCTTGTCCCAGCAGGTCAAAGCCGGTGAAGCGCGGATCAACGCCGCCAAGGATCAGGCCTTGACCCATGTTCGTGATGTCGCGGCAGAGGTCGCGAAATCGGCTGCCGCGAAATTGACCGGCATCACCCACGACGATGCCAAGGTCGCGACAGCGGTCGCCTCTGCCCTTGAGGAGGGCCGTTGATGTTCATCTCCATCGCACAGGCAGCCGAAGCCGCCGCCCAGCATGGCGAACATGGCGGTTTCTTCTCGGAGGCCGAAACCTGGGTCGCCATCACTTGGTTGATTGTTGTCGTCCTGGTCGCCCGACCGGTTTTTCGGGCGATCACCGCGGCGCTTGATTTGCGCCGGGAAAAAATTCGGGCGCGTCTGGAAGAAGCCGAACGCTTGCGGACGGAAGCCCAGGAAATGCTGGCTTCCTACCAGAAGAAACAGCGTGACGCCTTGAAAGAGGCCGAAGCCATCGTGGCGCAAGCCAAGACGGAAGCCGAACGGTTGGCCGCCCAGGCGGAAGCCAATCTTGACGAATTGCTGAAACGCCGCGAGTTGCAAGCCGTCGAACGGATCAATCAGGCGGAAGCGGAGGCGCTTCGCGAGGTGCGCAACAAGGCGGTGGATATCGCGATTGCCGCCACGCGCAAATTGATCGCCGAAAATCTGTCGGCGGAGCAGTCGTCCGCCCTGGTTGATCAGGCCATCAAGGATTTGCCAAACCGGCTCCACTGATATTGACCATCGTTTTGCGCTTCACCCCCGGATCGCAAGATGCCGGGGGTTTTTTTACGGTCCTATTCGACAGGATGCCGATGAATTCGCTCGCCGCAATGCGGACAGTGAATCTGCCCACCCTTGACGCCATATTCCAAAATACGGGCAGCCTCTTCCGAGGACAGGCCTAAGGCGACACGTGTCTCTTCCAATCGGCGTTTCTCGCGAACCGTCACCCGGCCGTCATGCATGACCTTATCGACGGTTTCCAGATACTCCTCGCGCCGCTGACGCAATTGTTCGCTGAACCCCGACGCCAGAACACCGGCGGGCAGGGCGATCATGCCGACGCCGATGATCGCGGTACAACCGCCCAGGATTCTGCCGAGCACCGTTGACGGCACCATGTCGCCATAACCTAACGTCGTCATCGTCACCACCGCCCACCACATCGCGGATGGAATATCGGAAAACACATGCGGCTGCTTCGGATGCTCCAGCATGTACATCAAGCTTGAGACGAAGACCAAGAGAACCAGGAAGACGAAGAGCATCGAAACAATCGAGCGCGCCTCCTGGCGCAGCACGTCGATCATGATGACCATCCCCTGGGAATAGCGGGTCAGCTTGAAGACGCGCAACAGCCGGAGCACGCGCATGGCGCGCAGATCGACCTCGAAAAAAAAGCCTAAGTAAAAAGGAACGATCGCCACCAGATCGACGATCGCCATCGGCGTGAAGAGGAAATGCAGACGGCCATAGAAAGGATGCCGGAAGCGCGCATGATCGATTTCCACCGCCGTCCATACCCTCAGCCCATATTCGACCGAGAAGACAATCACGGAAAAGTGATCGAAGGCGTGGAAGATGTGCCCGTGGACGACCGCGAGATCCTCGACCGATTCCAGCACCGAAAAAATACAATTGATGGTGATCAGGCTGACCAGGGCGTAATCCACCAGCTTGACCAGCGGATCATTGTGCCCCTCGCCCCCCAGCATATGATAGACGCGACGACGCAACCTGAGATAGGGCGTCGTCGCGCGACGCGAAGAATGTGTACTTCCAGCAGGAGTCATTGACTGCCTTCTTCTGCCGGCCTCCAACGCAAAATAGGCGTGCGAGCGGCGGTGGTTTCATCGAGACGCCGGCGCGGTGTAAACTCCGGCGCGGCCTTGAAGCTCGCACTTTCGCCGCTTTTGGCTCGTTTGGCCAGCCCTCGCACGCTGGCGATGAAGCGATCGAGCGTATCTTTGCTCTCGGTCTCGGTCGGTTCCATCAGCAGGGCGCCATGCACGACCAAAGGGAAATACATGGTCATCGGGTGGAATCCTTCGTCGATCAACGCCTTGGCGAAATCCAGCGTGGTGATTCCACTGTCCTTCAAAAAGCGATCGTCAAAAAGCGCCTCATGCATGCAAGGCCCCTCAAAAGACGCCGACAGGTCGGAGGAAAGCTGGGCCAACAAATAGTTGGCATTGAGCACGGCGTCGGATGCCGCCTGGCGCAAACCATCGGCCCCCATCGACATCATATAGCTGAGCGCCCGGACGAAGACGCCAAACTGACCGTGATAGCCTTTGAGCCGGCCGCAAGGCTTTGCCCCCGACCCCAGGGCATGTTCGATCAAGCGAAATCCCTTGTCATCATGGATGACCGACGGCAGCGGCGCGAACGGCGCCAACGCCGCCGACAACACCGTTGGACCGGCGCCCGGCCCGCCGCCGCCGTGCGGTGTCGAAAAGGTTTTGTGCAGGTTGATATGCATCACGTCGACGCCGAGATCGCTGATCCGCACCCGTCCCACGATGGCGTTATAATTGGCACCGTCACAGTAGAAATAGCCGCCGGCGGCATGAATGGCGGCGGCGATCTCCAGAATTTCATCCTCGAACAAGCCGCAGGTATTGGGATTGGTTACCATGACCGCGGCGACGTCGCCCCCCAACTTGCTCTTCAGCGCGTGGAGATCGACGCGGCCACGAGAGGTGGCCGGAATGGAATCGACGGTAAAACCGCAGGCGGCGGCGCTGGCCGGGTTGGTTCCATGCGCCGATTCGGGAACCAGCACACGGGTTCGCGTCTCGCCACGATCCTCCAATGCCGCCCGGATGGTCATCATCCCGCAGAATTCGCCATGGGCGCCGGCCGCCGGGCTCATGACGATGGCCGGCATCCCGGTCAACGTCTTCAGCCAGTGCGCCGTCTGGTCGATCAGTTCCAGCGCGCCCTGCACCGTGCTTTCCGGCTGAAACGGATGAATGTCGGCGAGACCGGGCAGGCGCGCCATCTTTTCGCCGAGCCTGGGGTTATGCTTCATGGTGCAAGAGCCCAGCGGATAGAACACGGAATCGATACCGACGTTCTTTTGGCTGAGCCGCGTGTAGTGGCGCATCACCGTCGGCTCGGAAAGGCCAGGCAGACCGATGGGGTCGCGACGGCGCAAGGCCCCCAGCCGGTCGACGACCGGTTCGGGGACGACCGGCAAATCGACACCGCTTTGTCCCTTTGTGTCTTGCTCGAAAATCAAGGGCTCTTCGATCAGCAGACCCCGGTTGCCACTGATGCTCTTCGTCATGACAACACCTCGCCAAGAGCGGCGGCCAACTGATCCATGTCCGATTCGGACGTCATCTCGGTGGCGGACACCAACAGCAAATCGGCCAGTTCAGGATAAGACGGATAAAACCGCGAAACCGGCACGCCGGCCAGAATCCCCCGGTCCGCCAACAGATCGACCACCGGCGCGGCCGCTTTTGGCAAGACCACGGTGAATTCGTTGAAAAATGTTTGGTCGAGCACGCGAACGCCTTTCACCCGGCGAAGTTTGTCCGCCAAGCTCGCCGTTTGGGCGTGATTGATCTCGGACAAGCGGCGGAACCCCTCCTCGCCCAGCAAGGCCAAGTGGATCGAGAAGGCCAAGGCGCAGAGGCCCGAGTTGGTGCAAATATTGCTCGTCGCCTTTTCCCGGCGAATATGCTGTTCGCGGGTCGAGAGCGTCAACACCCAGCCGCGCCGCCCCTCGACATCGACGGTTTGACCAACCAGACGGCCGGGCATCTGGCGCAGATATTTTTCAGCCGTGGCGAAAAGCCCCAGACCAGGCCCCCCGAAGTTCAGTCCATTACCGATGCTTTGACCTTCGGCCACCACGATATCGGCCCCCATGGCGCCGGGCGGCGTGATCATCCCCAGGGACACCGGTTCGGTAACCGCCACCACCAGCAACGCCCCCTGGTCATGGCAGACCACTGCCAACGCCGTCAAATCTTTGACGCGGCCGAAAAAGCCGGGATTTTGCACGACCACGCAGGCGATATCGGGTCCAACCCGTCCCAAGAGATCTTCGAAATCGAGCGGATCGGGATCCAAGGCTTCGACCTCCAAGCCGCTGTATTGCAGGGCGGTCGCGGTCACGCTCCGGTAATGCGGGTGCAGATTTCCCGACAGCAGAATCCTCTTGCGCTTGGTGATGCGGCAGGCCATGGCGGCGGCCTCGGCGGTCGCCGTCGCCCCGTCATACATCGAGGCGTTGGCCACATCCATGCCGGTGATCAACGCGACCTGGGTCTGGAATTCGAACAGATATTGCAGCGTTCCTTGGGCGACCTCCGGCTGATAAGGCGTATAGGACGTCAGAAATTCGCCGCGCTGGATCAGAGCGTCCACCGTCGCCGGAACGTGATGGCGATAGGCGCCGGCACCGAGAAAAAAGGGCGCGCATCCGGCCGATAAATTTTTCTGGGCCATGGCGATGAGCCGGCGCTCGACCTCCATTTCGCTGGCATGGTGCGGCAGATCGACCGGGGTATCGCGTCGCGCCGCGGCAGGCACGTCGGCGAACAGATCATCGACGCTGGCGACGCCGATGGCCCCCAACATGGCGTGCCGGTCGTTATCGGTAAGCGGCAAATAGCGCATCGACGGTCACTCCAGGCTCTTGACGAAGGCATCGTAAGCGGCCCGGTCCATCAATTCGCCAAGCTCCGCCGGATTGGACAGGCGGAGAGTGAAAAACCATGCGCCCTCCTCGGGAGATTCGTTGATCAAACCGGGTTGATCGACGATCGCGGCATTGACCGAGGCAACCTCGCCGCTGACCGGCGAAAACACTTCCGACGCGGCCTTGACCGATTCGACCACTGCCGCCTCGTCACCCTTGGTCAGAGTTTTGCCCACGGCCGGCAGTTCGACGAACACCACATCGCCCAACGCGTGCTGAGCATAGTCGGAAATACCGACCACGGCGTCGTCGCCGGTGACCTTGACCCACTCATGGTCCTTGGTGAAATAGACTTTTGCCATGCAAATCCCCTGTCGCTTAAATTTTCCGATAATGATGAGGCACAAACGGCATCTCGAAGACGACCGCCTCGCGCGGCGTGCCGCGCACCAGCAATTCGACCGCAGTGCCCGCCTTGGCGAAGGACGTCTGCACATACCCCATGGCCACGGGGCCGCCAACCGAAGGGCCGAATCCACCGCTGGTCACCTCGCCAATGATCTGACCGGCTTTGTCGGTAATCGGCGTATGGGCGCGCGCCGGCGCCTTATCGAGAGATTTGATCCCGACCCGCAAGCGAGGAGGGCCATCCCTCAATTGCCGCTGAATCACCGCGGCACCGGGAAACCCGCCTTGCTCACGCCGCCGCTTTGAGATGCTCCACACCAACGCGGCCTCAACCGGCGTGGTTTCTTCGTCGATATCGGAACCGTAGAGACACAACCCCGCCTCCAGACGCAAGGAATCGCGCGCCCCCAAACCAATCGGCAGCACCTCGGGTTCGGCCAGAAGACGACGCGCCACATCTTCGGCGCGGTCGGCGGGAAGTGAAATCTCGAAACCGTCTTCGCCGGTATAGCCGGACCGGCTGACCAGACAGGCCGCACCTAAGATGTCGAGGCAACGGTAGCTCATGAAGGGCATCGATAAGGCATCCGGCGCCAGTCGCGCCAATACCGTCGCCGCCTCCGGCCCTTGCAAGGCCAGCAACGCCCGATCCGTCAATTCCTCGATGGTGCCCGCTTTTCCCAGGCCAGCCTTCAGATGGGCGATATCGGCCCCCTTGCAAGCGGCATTGACGATCAGAAACAGATGGTCGCCGGCATTGGTCACCATCAGATCGTCCCGGATGCCCCCCTGATCGTTGGTCAACTGACTGTAGCGGATGCGACCTTCGGCCAAGGCTTGCAGATCGCCGGGCAACAGCCGCTCCAAGGCTTGGACACGGTCGGCGCCGCGGATGATCGCCTGGCCCATATGCGACACATCAAAAAGCCCGGCGGCCTGCCTGGTATGGAGATGTTCGGCCAGGACGCCTGTGGCATATTGGACCGGCATCTCATAGCCGGCGAAAGGCACCATTTTGGCGCCGAGTTCGAGATGCAATGAATGAAGCGGCGTGCGAATTGAATCTGGATTCACGCGGAAGCCCCCCTTGGATGAGCCAATCCGCTTCCAACAATGAAAGCGGCTTGCCCCCCTCTGTCCTTTAGACCTGAAAGATTCACCGACGATGTCCGTCAGCTTTCATCTTCGGTGAGACGATGGGTATGGATCCATCGTCTGCTTTCCAGAGAGTCATCCCCCCGCGGTCCTTTTGCCTGAGAGTTTCCAGGGGCGGTTGCTCCTTCGGCGTCGGCCAAACGGCCGATCTCTCCCACGGGGATCATCTGTATAATGAACCGCAGTTTACCTGTCGTATGCCGAAGGTCAATCCTTTGAACGATGATCGCCAGGACAATCGGGCGAACGCCCGATTGTCCTGGCGACGATTGCCTATTCTAATGCCTTAAGTCCCGCACGCCACAAGCGCCGGCAGCTGCCCGCGCCCGTGGCGGTTCCTTACTTATTTGCTTTTTGCTGACGATTGAACGTCAGTTCGTCGGGTGTCAGTTGCAGTCCGACAAAAACCTCATACCTCGGAAGCGTCTTCAAATCGGCGATCGGAATGGAAATCTGAACGGCGCTGTCGACGTAATGCAGTTGGTTGGAGTCGGACGGGAACTCCAGGGTGACCGGCAACACCTGCTTGGCATTCGGATCGGGATAGAACGCCGGAATGGCAATATAATAAGCGACATCGGCACGTCGGCCGGTCATGGCCGGACGACGCTCCGCATCGATCCCGAGTTCCAGAGAAATGTTCATCTGCCGGGTCTCGAAGTCGTAATGGCAGGTTCCATGAAAGCTGGTCATTTCGGCCTTCAATGTGACATCGGAAGCATCCCGTCCCGAACCCGGCCGAAATTTCGTGACCGCGACCGAATCGGCCAAAGCGGAAACCCGTGGGCACAGCGGCGGTTCTTCCTTGTCGAAAACCTTACAAGCGGACAAGGAGAGAAGAGCGGTAAGCAAGGTGATACTGCGCGTGGCAAAATTCATAATGTCAATTCCGTCCGTGACTGCCATTGCCGGAGAAGGCCTTGCGGCCAATATAAAAAACGGCTCCTGCCCTTCTTCAGCGGTGAATGCCTTGGGGGTCAGCCCCCATACCTCAATCTACTCCAACGCAAAAGAGCGGAAACGTGCCAACACCAGAAGGCTATATCGGAAACGGCTCTACGCACAGGGCCACAGCCATGCCGAGGCTCCTATCTCCGAACACGCACCCATGCATGAGTTGATCTTTTGCACGCGACGCAATTCTGCTATTGCTGGCGACTGTAGTGAACCACGGGACGGCGCACAAGCTGCCGTAATCGAGTTCCGTCGTTCCACCCCTGCCACCTGGGGATCATGATCAAACGCCCGCTCACAATTCTTCTGGCCAGTCCGCGCGGATTTTGCGCCGGAGTCAATCGCGCCATTCACATCGTCGAAGAGGCTTTACGCCGATTCGGGCGACCCGTTTATGTGCGCCATGAAATCGTCCACAACCGCTATGTCGTCCATTCTCTCGAAGCGCAAGGCGCCGTCTTCGTCGAGGAACTCGACGATGTGCCGAATGATCGGCCTGTGGTCTTTTCCGCCCATGGCGTGCCGAAAACAGTTCCGGCTGCGGCCGAGGCACGCGGCATGTTCTATCTGGATGCCACCTGCCCCCTGGTGACCAAGGTTCACCACGAAGCCGCCCGCCATGTGCTGGAAGAACGCCAGATCATCATGATCGGGCATTCCGGCCATCCGGAAGTGGTGGGCACCATGGGACAAGTCCCCGACGGCAGCATCTTGTTGGTCGAAACGATCGAACAAGCCAAGACCGTCGCGCCATCCCGCGATAAGAATCTCGCCTATATCACGCAGACGACCCTCTCGGTGGATGACACCGCCGAGATCGTCGCCGTGCTGCGCCAGCGGTTTCCCGATATCGAGGGGCCGCATAAGGAAGATATCTGTTACGCCACCACCAACCGTCAGCAATCCATCAAGGCGATCGCGCCCAGATGCGACGCCGTCCTGGTGATCGGCGCGCCCAATTCTTCGAATTCGCGACGCCTGGTGGAAGTGGCCGCCAGTTCGGGGTGCCAGCGGTCCTATCTGGTGCAGCGCGCCAGCGACATCGATTGGACATGGTTGGACGGCATCGATCGTCTGGGCGTGTCCGCCGGCGCGTCCGCCCCCGAAATTCTGGTCGACGAGGTCCTGGAAGCCTGCCGACAACGTTTCGAGATCACCATCGAGGAAATATCGGTCACCCGCGAGACGGTCACCTTCAAGCTGCCTGCGGAGCTTTGCACCTGAAATGGCCGTTTATACCGAGGTGGCCGACGAAGACTTGCGTTCCTTCGTCGCCGAATATGACATCGGCACCGTGGTCAGTTGCAAAGGCATCGCCGAAGGTGTCGAGAATTCCAACTATCTGCTGCAAACCGACCGCGGTAATTTCATCCTCACCCTTTACGAAAAACGGGTCAATCCGGCGGATCTTCCGTTTTTTATCGGCCTGATGGAGCATTTGGCGGGACAAGGCTTGCGGTGCCCGACACCGCTTGCCGGTCGGGATGGCGTCACTCTGCGAACGCTCTGCGATCGCCCGGCCGCCATCATCTCTTTCTTGCAAGGACTTTGGCCGCGCCGGATTACCGCCCAACATTGCGCGGCGTTGGGCCGCGCCATGGCCGACTTGCACCTGAAAGGGTTGAGCTTTTCGGGCGCGCGGCCCAATTCCCTCGGCCTTCGCGCTTGGCGTCCGTTGTTCGAGCAGGAAGCGCATCGCGCCGACGAGGTCAAGCCGGGACTGGCCGATTTCCTGCGCCGCGAACTGGATTACCTGGAAAGCCATTGGCCGCAAAACCTGCCGTCCGGCATCATCCATGCCGACCTGTTTCCCGACAATGTCTTCTATCAAGGCGACGACGTTTCAGGATTGATCGACTTCTATTTCGCCTGTACCGACTTTCTCGCCTACGACATCGCCATCTGCCTGAATGCCTGGTGCTTCGAGCCCGACGGAAGCTTCAATGTCACCAAGGCCCGTCTGTTGCTGCGGAACTATCAGCAGGTCCGCCCGCTGTCTGCCGCGGAATTTCGCGCCTTGCCGACCCTGGCGCGAGGCGCGGCCATCCGCTTCCTGTTGACCCGTCTCTATGACTGGCTGAACACCCCCGCCGGCGCCTTTGTCAAACGCAAGGATCCGCTGGAATATGAGCGCAAGCTTCGGTTCCATGCCGACGTGCGGGGCGCCGACGCCTATGGGCTGGACGATCAGCCTTCGCCGGTGGGAAAAGCTTAGATGTCTGACGTCGAACTGTTTACCGACGGGGCCTGCTCGGGCAATCCCGGTCCGGGCGGCTGGGGCGCCATCCTGCGCGCCAAGGGCGTCGAAAAGGAACTCTGCGGCGGCGAGGCGCGAACGACCAACAACCGCATGGAGATGATGGCCGTCATCGAAGGCTTAAAAGCCCTCAAGCGGCCCTGCACGGTCCAGGTCTATACCGACAGCCAATATGTCCAGAAGGGCATCAGCGCCTGGATCTTCACCTGGAAGAAGAAAGGCCGGCTGGCCGAAGACAGCGCCAATCCAGTCGCCAATCAGGATCTATGGCGGATTCTCGACGCCTTGGCGGCGAACCATAAGGTGACCTGGAACTGGGTCCGCGGCCATGCCGGGCATCCCGAGAACGAGCGGGCCGACGAACTGGCCCGCAAGGGACTGAAAGAGGCCGCGGAAGCACGGGGCTGACCCCCCAGCTTACAAAGGCTTCCTCGCTTTTTCCAAAGCCTCCAGAACCGCATCCTCGGTCAGCAGTTCCGGCAATACGATGCCGTCCGGAGCCCCTGGCCCGTAGATGGCATTGAAGGGAATGCCATAGCGGCCGAACCCGGCCAAATAGGCGGCAATGCCGTCATCCGGACGGGTCCAATCCGCCTCCATGGCCACCACGTCGGCGGCGCGCAAACTGTCCGCCACCTTGCCACGGTAAACGACCGTCGCTTTATTGACCTGACAGGTGATGCACCAGTCGGCCGTCACATCGACGAAAACCACCTTCCCCTCGGACACGTCTTTGGCCAAGACATCCTTATCGAACGCCTTCCATAGTCCTTTGAAATCCGCCGCGACCGCCGTCTGACGGGGCGCCGCCCCACTCGCCAGCCCAACGGCGCCAGCGGCGATCAACACCATGGCCACCAACCGCGCGACTGTCGCAAGGCGTCGCCCGACGGCCAGAACCGCCAGCGCCAGCGCCATCAGGGCCGCCACCGTCAAGCCCAGCCATTCTCCGATCTCGGCTGCCAACACGATCAGCAGCCAGCCCGCCGTCGCCAACAGAACCAGCCCCAGGATGCGCCGCAAGGTGAGCATCCATTTGCCGGGACGCGGCAAACGTTGCGCAATCCGCGGCCACGCGGCAATGGCCAGGTAAGGCAAAGCCATCCCGATACCGAGCATGATAAAAATGGAGAAGATTTCCAGCGTCCCGCGCGCCAGGGCGAATCCAACCGCGGTCCCCAGAAAAGGCGCCGAGCAGGGAGTCGCCAATAAGGTGGCAAAAGCGCCGGAACCGAAATGCCCCGCCAAGCTTTGCGGATCCCCCTTGCCGCGTCCCGCCTCGGCGGCCCACTGCGGCAGGGGAATCTCGAAGAAACCAAAAAGATTGGCCGCGAACAAGGTGATCACCACCACCATGACCACCAGGAACAACGGCTGCTGGAACTGAATGCCCCAACCAACCGACGCGCCGGCGGCCCTCACCATGACCGCCGCCGCCGCCAATCCGAGAAACGATGTCAAGATCCCGGCCGCCGATGCCAAAAATCCGGCCCGGATGATCCGTCTTTCGGCCCCGGCATGACCGATCAAGCCCAAGACTTTCAGGGACAAAACAGGCAACACACAGGGCATCAGATTGAGAATGAAGCCCCCCATCAGCGCGACGCCCATCATGGCGACGATTTTCCCCAGACGAGAGCCGGGTTCGGCCTGCGCCACATCGGAAACCACTTCCATTCCCCGGCTGCCATCGACCACCGTCAGAGTCAGCGGCTTGTCGAAGAGATCCCCTTCGCCCGTGTTGGGGACCGGAGACATCTCGAAGACGGCGCGCTTCCCCCCCTGCAGCAACCGCACCTTGGGCTTGGAAAACAGCATTTGGTCGGCGCGTTCGATAAAGAGATCGGGACTGACCAGCGGCGGATTGGCCGTCACCACGACCTTCAAGGCGCCGCTTTCCGTTGCCCGCGCCGACACCAGGGAAAGTCCCTGCAAAGCCCCGTTACCTGGAACCTGGGCCAAGAACCGGCTGATCAGATGCGAAGACGACGACGCTTCGGCCGGGCCTGACGGCAAATCGAGAGCCAAATCGGCATGCCCCGGCACACACAGCACATCACAGACCAAAAAATCGACCGCGGCGCGCAAGGACACCGCCTGAAGGGGATCGTTCAGCCGAATCATGATCGGCAGCACCACCTCGTCCTTATACCCCATGGTTTCAAGGCCGGAGACGCTGAAGCGATGGGGCGCCGGCCAGGAGATCATCGCGTCGGCCAAATTGTCCGAGCCCTTCCAATCAATGGAGGGGGGGAACCCGGCATCGCCCGGTGATCGCCAATAAATTTTCCAGCCAGGTTTGAGATGGAACTCGAGGCCCAATTGCAACTGCCCGGAATCGCCGACGGCGCCCAGAGCGGAAACCAGCCGCACGGCCCCCTGGTCGCTCTCCGACCACTCGGAAGCACCATTGTTGGGCATCCCCCAGGCCACGGAACTCAGCCCGAGAAGAACGACCATCGCCACCAGAAACCTATTTCTCACGCCCATACTTTAAGACTCTTCCTTCGAGGCGATCCGCCCGCCCATCTCTGCCCGCTGGCGATAGGGCCTGTCAATCCCCCCAGATCTTCCCAGCTGGCCAATCCCGCTTGTCCAAGCCTCACCAATTCCATACAGACTGGGCAAGCCTTGCGTTCAGCCCGCCTTCGGCATATCTGATTATTATGCCGCACGCACATGAAACCATCGGCTATTTAGCCGGACAGATATTGATCGCCATGCCGCAGATGCAAGATCAGCGATTTTCGCGGGCCTTGGTCTATCTTTGCGCGCATACGGCGGAAGGCGCCATGGGTCTTGTGGTGAACCGATTGTTCAACACCTTAAGCTTTCCGGATCTTCTCCAACAACTCGACATCGAACCGACCCCGATCTGTGATCCGATCCGTGTCCATTTCGGTGGCCCGGTCGAGTCTGGCCGAGGGTTTGTCCTGCATTCCACGGACTATGTCCAGGAGACCACGCTCTTGGTCGACGGACAGGTCGGCCTGACCGCGACCATCGACGTCTTAAGAGCCATCGCCGAAGGGCGAGGACCGCGGCAAAGCATGCTGGCTTTGGGATATGCCGGCTGGAATGCCGGCCAATTGGACACCGAAATTCGAGAGAATGCCTGGCTCACCGTACCGGCCGACGAAGACCTGTTGTTCGGCAGGGAGATAGAACACAAATGGGAACGCGCCATCGGCCGGATCGGCGCCGATTACACCATGCTCTCCAGCGAATCCGGACACGCTTGACGGCAACGTTAAGGACGATGACGCGATTCTATCGCGCCCAAGTCCCCACACAGCTATTTTCATCACTCAAGACCCCGTTCAGGAGATCCCATGCCGCACAGCGCTACCACTGACGACCTTTTCTTCGAACGCGCCGGTTTGGCTCCCGAACGAGTCGAACACATCGTCAAGGAAAACCTGGCAGGCTGCGACGATGGCGAGTTGTTCATGGAATATCGTCAATCCGAAGGCATCGGACTGGATGACGGCCGCATCAAAAGCGCCAGCTTCGACACGGCGCAAGGCTTCGGTCTCCGCGCCGTCTCCGGCGAAGCGACGGGTTACGCCCACGCCAGCGAATTGTCGGAAGCGGCCCTGTTACGCGCCGGAGAAACCGTACGCGCGGTGAAAAGCGGCCATTCTGGACATCTGGCGCTCCCGCCCAGCGGCACCAACGCCCGTCTTTATACCGATCTCAACCCTCTGCCCTTGGTGCCCTTCGCGACCAAAGTGGCCCTTTTGGAACAAATCGACGCCTACGCCCGTGGCCGTGACCCTCGGGTTCGCCAAGTGATGGCCTCGCTCGCCGGATCATGGCAGGCCGTTCGAATCATCCGCGGCGACGGCTCGCATGTGTCCGACATCAGGCCCTTGGTGCGCCTCAATGTCTCGATCATGGTGGCCGACGGTGAAAGAATGGAAACGGGTAGCCACGGCATGGGGGGACGGGTCACCTATGAGGGGATGATGCAGCCGGAAACCTGGCGCGCGGCAGTTGATGAGGCTCTCCGTCAGGCACTGGTCAATCTGGACTCCATCCCGGCGCCAGCCGGTGACATGAGCGTGATTCTCGGGCCTGGCTGGCCTGGCGTGCTTTTGCATGAAGCCATCGGCCATGGCTTGGAAGGCGACTTCAACCGCAAGGAAACGTCGGCTTTTTCCGGCATGATCGGACAAAGGGTGGCGTCACCCGGTGTCACCGTGGTCGATGATGGTACCTTGGTCGACCGTCGCGGCTCGATTTCCATCGACGATGAAGGCACGGCGTCGTCGCGTACCGTCCTCATCGAAGACGGCATCCTCAAAGGCTATCTGTTTGACAGACTGAACGCCCGACTGATGGACACGCGCCCGACCGGCAATGGCCGGCGTCAGTCTTATGCCAACCAACCGCTCCCTCGGATGACCAACACCTTCATGCTGGCGGGAACACACACGCCGGAGGAAATTCTCCATTCGGTGAAAAGGGGCATCTACGCCGTCAATTTCGGCGGTGGCCAAGTCGATATCACCAGTGGCAAATTCGTCTTTTCCGCCACTGAGGCCTATCTGGTCGAGAACGGCCGGATCGGTCAGGCGGTCAAAGGCGCAACACTGATCGGCAACGGCCCCGACGTTTTGACGAAAGTCGCCATGATCGGCAACGACCTGAAACTGGACGACGGTGTCGGCACTTGCGGCAAGGACGGCCAAAGCGTTCCCGTAGGCGTCGGACAGCCGACGCTCAAGATCGACGGCCTGACGGTCGGCGGCACGGCGGTGTAATCACCCGCGGTTGAGATCCGTCCACTTGCCCTGCTCGAAGGTAATGAAGGCGTCGATCATCCGACGATAGATGGTTTCGATCAGATCGGGATCGCCGCCCTGCGCCAGCGCATAACCACGGACTTTGGCGATGATGGCTTCGATGCGGTCGGGAACGATCACCGCCTGTTGGCTTTCCTTGAACTTTGCCGCCTGGGCAACAAAGTGCGATCGCTGAAACAGCAGATCGACGATTTGCGCGTCCAGACCGTCGATCTGACGACGCACATCCTCCAGACTTCCACATTCGGTCACAGGCGACATCCCTCTTAGCGTATCAGTAACAATAGTCGCGGAACACTTCATCGATGTTTCCCGCCCACCGACCATGGTAATCGGCCAACATGTCTTCGGCGGGCGTCAAACCGGATTGGGCGATCGTGTTCAAGGTTTGCAGAAATATGGATTCGTCACGACCATAGGCATCGAGGCAGGCGCGACGCTTGAGACCATCTTCGGCAATGCCCAGGGCCTGGATGGCCAGATCGCGCACCGATCCGTTCCGGAACTTGGTCGCCAAGCCACTGGTCGGCACAGCGTCCCGCAACGCGGAATGCTCCTCAAGGGTCCAATCCTTGATCAGATCCCAGGCCGCGTCGAGCGCCGTCCGATCATAGAGCAAGCCCACCCAGAACGCCGGCAGGGCGCACAACCGCCGCCACGGCCCCCCGTCGGCCCCGCGCATTTCCAGGAACCGCTTGAGTCGAACTTCGGGAAACATCGTGGTCAGATGGTCGACCCAGTCGCCCACCGTCGGCAATTGGCCAGGCAAAGCGTCGAGCTTTCCGGCCATGAAATCCTTGAAGGACGATCCGGCGACATCGATATAGGCGCCATCCCGATAGACGAAATACATCGGCACATCGAGAGCATAATCGACATAACGCTCGAAACTCATGCCCTCTTCGAAAACGAAGGGTAGGATTCCCGTTCGATCGGCGTCGGTATCGGTCCAGATGTGGCTTCGGTAGGACAAAAGCCCGGAGGGTTTGCCTTCGACAAAGGGAGAATTGGCCCACAGCGCCGTTGCCACCGGCTGCAAGGCCAGGGCGACACGGAACTTGCGAACCATGTCGGCTTCCGATTCGAAATCGAGATTCACCTGCACGGTACAGGTGCGCAGCATCATGTCGAGGCCCAACTGCCCCTTGAGCGGCATATAGCGGCGCATGATGGCATAGCGCCCCTTCGGCATCCAGGGAATGTCATCCCGACGCCATTTGGGATTGAAGCCAAGCCCCAGGAAGGCGACGTTCAGTTTCGCCCCGATCTCCTTGACCTGGGTCAAATGATCGTTCACTTCGCGACAGGTGAGATGGACCGTTTTCACCGGCGCGCCGGACAACTCCAATTGGCCACCCGGTTCCAGAGTGACACTGGCCCCATCCTTGATCAGAGCGATGACATGGCCCGCCTCTTCCACCGGCTGCCATCCGAAACGCTCAAGCCCCTCCAGCACCGCCCTGATGCCGCGCGGCCCTTCGAAGGGCAAGGGGCGCAGATCGTCGCACTGAAAGGCGAATTTTTCATGTTCCGTGCCAATGCGCCAGGCGTCGACCGGCTTGCACCCGGCGGCAATATATTCGACGAGTTGCGCTTTGCTGGTCACGGGTTCGCCGCTTGGCTGGGCGGGGGCTGACATGGATCTGGCTATCCTTGCGATCTTGGGGGGCTCAGGGATGAATGGCCAATGGCGCTCGCCAATCGCCGCACAGGGCCTGGAAACAGGAAAGAGCAGCAATCACGGCGGTATCGGCCCGCAGAATCCGCGGCCCCAACCCGACCGGCGTAGCAAACGATAGTGCGCGCAAACCGTCAAGCTCGGATTTGGAGAAGCCGCCCTCCGGTCCCACCAGGACCGCGGCCGGACCGACAGCGCCGCCGGCCAAGGCGTCGGCGATGGGAACGCCGCCGCCGCCTTCGTCCAGCAGGAAGAGCCTTCGGCTGGCCGACCACGTCTGCAAAACCGTCTCCAAGGCAGTCGAATCCCGGACCTCCGGCACGCTCAGTCGTTCGCACTGTTCGGCCGCCTCGACGGCGATCGCCTTGAGACGGTCCTCATTGACCCGGGACATGACCGTGTGCCGGGTAAAGACGGGAACCAAGGCCGAGACTCCCAATTCGGTGGCTTTTTCGGCAATAAAATCGATGCGAGCCCGCTTGACCGGCGCAAACAACAACCAAAGATCCGGCTCCGGAGTCTGCGGCCGCAGTTGCCGTTCGATCGCAACCGTCAAATCCCGTTTGCCGGCATGGTTGATCCGCGCCAACCATTCTCCGTCGCGGCCATTGAACAAAGCCACGGGGGTGCCAATCTGCGAACGCATAACGTTCAGCAGATAGTGTGTCTGTTTTTGTTCTAAAACGAGCGACGCCCCTTCGGTCAGGGAAGCGTCGACGAACAGACGAACTTTCGGTGATATGTCCATTCCGGCCTTTGCAGTCTGCGATACGGCCCCTAATGTATAGCGTCATGAAGACATCCTCTACCTTGCTCGGAGATATCCCCGTCGGCGATTGGGTGGACCGCCTGTCGCCGCTGTCGCTCCGTCCCTATCTGCGATTGATGCGGCTTGACCGGCCCATCGGCACATGGCTGCTGCTGTTGCCCGGATGGTGGAGCATCGCTTTGGCGGCCAAGGATTGGCCCGATCCACGCCTGCTGATCCTGTTCGGGATCGGCGCCGTGGTGATGCGCGGCGCCGGTTGTACGTTCAACGACATCGTCGATCGCGATTTCGACGGCCGGGTCGCGCGCACCGCCACGCGCCCCATCCCATCCGGCGCCGTCACCTCTCGCCAAGCCGTCTTGTTTCTCGCCCTGCAGTTGGCCGTAGGCTTGATCATCCTGCTGCAATTCAACATGACGTCGGTCGCGCTGGGAACCGCCTCGCTGGCCTTGGTTTTCACTTACCCTTTCATGAAGCGCGTCACCTATTGGCCGCAAGCCTGGCTGGGATTGACCTTCAATTGGGGGGCGCTGCTTGGTTGGGCAACGGCCGGCGGCGGCCCGCACTGGGCTCCGCTTTTGCTTTATGTCGGCGGCATCTTTTGGACGCTGGGCTATGACACCATTTACGCGCACCAAGACAAGCAAGACGACGCTTTGATCGGTATCCGCTCGACCGCGCTACGTCTGGGGCAGGCGACGCCGCATTGGTTGATCGCCTTTTACGCCCTGGCGTTGCTCCTGTTCGCCGGCGCCGGATGGGCGGCCGATCTTTCGTGGCCCTTCTTTGTGTTGTTGGCCGCCGCCGGCGGCCAACTGTTTTGGCAAATCCGCACCCTCGATATCGACGATTGGCGGAATTGCCTCGACAAATTCAAATCGAACCGTGTCTTCGGCTGGCTCATGATGATCGCCATCGTCGCCGGAAAACTGATGTGACCCTTGATCCCCAGGCCTTTATCCGCACCCACACCGAACTCGCCAGCCCTCCGGCTTGCCCGGAGATCAGACTGCATCTGGCCACCGAGATCACCCCGCTTTGGCAAGCGACGGAAACGTTCCTGGACGCCACCAATCTGCCGCCACCCTATTGGGCTTTCCCCTGGGTCGGCGGCCAAGCCCTCTCCCGCCACCTGTTCGATACACCGGATCTGGTGCGGGGCAAACAGGTCCTCGATTTCGCAGCTGGCTGCGGTATGACGGCCATCGCCGCCGCCATGATGGGGGCGAAAACCGCCCAGGCGGCGGAAATCGATCCGGTCGCCGCCGCCGCCATCGCGCTCAACGCCAGCGTCAATGGCGTGACGGTGGACGTCTTGCTCGATGATGTCCTCTCCAGACCCGATTGTCCTTGGGATATCGTGCTGGCCGGCGACGTCTGTTATGAACGGCCGATGGCCGAAAAAGTGTTCGCCTGGATGCGCGCTTGCGCCGCCGCCGGAGCCGATATCCTGATCGCCGATCCCGGACGGGCCTATCTGCCGCAGACGGGGCTCATGAAGGTCGCGGCCTATACCATAGCCTGCAGCCTCGAACTGGAAGACAGGACCAGCCGCGATGTCGTCGTCTATAAGGTGGTCGGATAGAGCCGGACATCCCGACTCTGGTCCAATTGATAACGAGAATATTTTCACCACGAAGACGCGAAGGACACGAAGGAAGGGAACGTCACACGGTTATCATCCATCCCCTTCGTGATCTTCGTGCCTTCGTGGTGGAATCACATCAGGTCACGCTCCTCCCCTTGGGAAAACGACGGGTTCTGTTTTCGCGAATCGTCACCGCGGCTTTCTTTCTATGACAATTTTCCAGCACGTCCGCCAAAGCATCCAGCCAATCCGGACGGGTGTCGTCGATCGCGATGGCCGCCGCGAAACATTTGATGGCGTCATCTTTGCGCCCCAGGACGAGATTCTGCCGTCCTAACAAAAAATGCGCCTCGGGATGGTGCGGATGGATCTTCAACACCGAGGCCGCCGCCCACCGGACATTTGCCCAATCGGCACGGTTCACGCTCGCCCACGCCTCGGCCATCAAGTCCCTGAGCCGCTCGACTTGAGCCGCATCGACCGTCCAGGTCAATCCCCGCTTGGCAAACTCTCGTTGGTGATGGTCGCCGTGCAACGCGTGGTCGGACATCGTGCAAAAGCAGGTGAACTGGTTCGTCTCAGCGCCAGCCAGCGTTTTGTGGAGTTCCTCGAAGACCAGCCGATCTTCTCCGGATCCGTCGGGAAAGGCGGCGACCGACCAGAGCGGCAACACGAAGTGGCACGCTTCCTTATCCATCATGAGCCCGCTCGGCTGCACGAACCCGCCGTAACGTTCGGCATTGATTCCCGGACGGCTGCCGACCGAATCCCATTCGTCGCGGCAAATCGGCAAAAGCGTGTCGGGATGAACCAACCACCGTCCCGTCCAGGCCCAATCCTTGCCTTTGATGGCGGCGGTCAAGGCCGAGAGGTGATTGCCGGCATACCAGTCGTTGTCGTCCAAATAGGCGATCAAGCGACTGTTGGCCAGATAGCTGAGAACCGTCCGCAAACTGCCGCCATAATAGTTGGGGTAGGTCCCACCATGCCGTCGCGACGTCGAATAGCCGGGATCGAGGACCGTCATCGACACATGCGGCGGACATTCCTCGGCCAATTGATCGAGAATCGCGGTACCGCCCTGATGGACATCGACACCGATCAGCAAATGGATTCGACCGTCGAAATCCTGATGGAACACCGAGCGAACGGCTTGAACCAGACTGGGGCGGAGAACGGTTTGCACAACCACCGCCACATCGGCGGGAACCTGGGAAACATTGACGCTCAGCATGCGTATGCTCAGTTTTTCAAGCGGTTATCGGCGACTTGGAACAAGCAGGCCATCGCCGAAAAGACGGCCCCAACAGGTCAGCCATAAAATTATTCGCATCGAATCAAACGAGAAACCAGAATCAATCTCCAGGACCGCGCCCCAGCGGCTCTCATTTTGACATTTTTCTCCCTCTCCTCGACGCGGGCTATGATTTGCGTCCATCTTCGCTGTGGGCCACGACGCTTGTGCGTTCCGACGAACAGTTTGGCTGGTACTGGAGAGTATTTTGATCACAGATGAAGAACGGATGCCGCTTCGCGGCTCTAGGAGCGTGTCCCCGAATAGATGGGCGGTTTGATGGCCGATAAAAGAAAGCCGCAGGTTGTCGTTATCGGTGACC